>ERZ836358.13-NODE-13-length-241543-cov-15.629323_pt1 | contig 241543 bp, 228 predicted proteins | sample MGYA00519942_ERZ836358 | MGnify/ENA primary metagenome ERZ836358 (study PRJEB31850, sample SAMEA3708798) | human gut metagenome | biome: human gut; feature: human-associated habitat; material: faeces | place: China | collected 2014 ...
ACCTGTGGCAAACTTATACGGACGACCTCTGGTTGTCCATAAGTGCGCCCTTCATGAAAAAGCAATGAAGGGAATGAAAAACTCATCCCCTCCGCCATTACACTTCCTCCATATCAGTATTTGTTTCTTTCTGCATTGCCTTTGAGAAAAATTTCCCATTGGCTTCCTGCTTTTTCAGAAAACCAATCAGCTTTGGGATGTCCTCTTCCTCGATAGGCGCACCGAGAACGGATTCCACCGCACCGCCAACCTGACAGAGCCTATGGGTTCGTTTTTTACTTTCTTCGGCTTTCTTTCGTTTCAGAAGTTCTTTCTTCTGTGCTGCATATCGTTTTGCTTTTTCAAGGCTTTCCTGTTCCTTCTTTTCCATTTCAAGCATTCGTTCTTCATAACTTTTTGTTGATTTTGCCATGATTACATTCCCCTTTCTTTTACAAACATAAGTTCTCGGTTGCGTATCAGAAGAAGCACATGGTATAATCTTCTTGCGTGTAGGTATATCATGGCTTCGGTCTGATAGAACCTTTGGCGGTTTCTTTGGAAGCCGCCTTTTTAATTTGCCGCAGTTCTTGTTACGGCTTTTACATTTCCTCTATCCCTCAAATCACGACCTTCATTCGCTTCCATAAACATTTCCAGAATATCGGTTTTAATCAGGACTTTGCGACCAACCTTTAATACTGGAAGTTTCTTCCATTCTACAAGCTGTCTTAAGGTGTTTCTGCCGATTCCCGTATAGTCAGCAGCTTCTTCGATGGATAATGCAATTTTTCTTTGCGTCATATAATCACCTCCTTATAAATTGCATTATGCAATTCTTGTGATGTAAGTATATCCTTTTCATATCTTTTTGTCAAGCGTTACGAAATATTAAAAATAATTTTTAAGTTGCATATTGCAATTACAGAAAAACAATGCTATAATTCATACATACCGAAAAAGGAGGCAGTCAGCATGAAAGATAAAGAACTACGCAAGCTGATAGGCAGCAGAGTAAAACAGCGCCGTCTGGAATTGAATCTGACACAGCCTTATGTCGCAGAAAAGATGGGTGTTACCGCTTCTACAATCCTGCGTTATGAGAATGGTTCGATTGACAATACGAAAAAAATGGTGCTGGAAGGTCTTTCGGAAGCACTCCATGTATCTGTGGAATGGCTCAAAGGGGAAACAGATGAATATGAAACCGACATTACGGATAAGAGAGAGTTACAGATTCGTGATGCGATGGGAGATATTCTGGAACAGTTACCGCTTGCCCTTACCAAAGAAGAAGATGCTTTTTCAAAAGATTTATTACTGCTGATGTTAAAACAATATGGTCTGTTTTTGGATTCCTTCCAGTTCGCCTGCAAAAACTTCAAGGGGAATGCTGGTCAGACGGATATTGCCAAAACAATAGGGTTTGAATCGAATGATGAATATAATGAGATTATGTTCTTAAGGGAAATCACTCACACCATCAATGCTTTTAATGAGATGGCAGACGTTGTAAGGCTCTATTCCAAGAAACCAAAAACAGCAGAACAAAGGCTTGCAAATCTTTTATCAGAAGTCTTATACGAAGATTCCGAATCGGTATAGTAAGACAACCGGAGTTATGATATACTTACACGCACGAAGCATTTCATCAGTTCCGATTGTCTAATATCGAAAGGAGACATACGATTATGGCAAAAGGATCTGTAAGAAAAAAAGGAAAGAAATGGTACTACCGCTTCTATGTAGAGGACGCAAGCGGCAATCTTGTTCAGAAAGAATGCGTTGGAACAGAAAGCAAAAGTGAAACTGAAAAGCTGCTCCGTCAGGCAATGGATGATTATGAGAAAAAGAAATTTGTTGCCAAAGCGGAAAATCTCACAGTCGGACAGCTTTTGGATGTGTGGGCAGAGGAGGAATTAAAAACAGGTACGCTCAGCAATGGTACGGTGGAGAATTACCTCGGAACAATCCGAAATATCAAGAAACACCCATTGGCAGAACGGAAACTGAAAAATGTAACCTCTGAACATTTGCAATCCTTCTTCGATTTGCTTTCCTTCGGGGGAGTTCATCCCGACGGAAAAGAGAGAAAGGGTTACAGCAAAGATTATATCCATTCTTTTTCCGCAGTCATGCAGCAGTCCTTCCGTTTTGCAGTATTTCCAAAGCAGTATATTACGTTCAATCCCATGCAGTATATTAAACTGCGGTATCAGACGGATGAAGTGGATTTGTTTTCCGATGAGGATATGGACGGAAATGTCCAACCAATTTCACGAGAAGATTATGAAAGATTGCTTGCTTATCTGCAAAAAAAGAACCCAGCCGCAATACTTCCAATCCAGATAGCCTATTATGCCGGGCTTCGTATTGGAGAAGCCTGCGGTTTGGCATGGCAGGACGTAAATCTGGAAGAACAATGCCTTACCATAAGACGCAGCATCCGATATGATGGCTCAAAGCGCAAATATATCATCGGACCAACCAAGCGGAAAAAAGTAAGGGTTGTTGATTTTGGAGATACACTGGTAGAGATTTTCCGTAATGCCCGGAAAGAGCAGTTAAAAAATCGAATGCAGTACGGAGAACTTTATCACACGAACTACTACAAAGAGGTCAAAGAGAAAAACAGAGTGTACTACGAATATTATTGTTTAGACAGAACAGAGGAAGTCCCGACAGATTATAAAGAAATTTCTTTCGTCTGTTTAAGACCGGATGGTTGTTTGGAACTTCCAACTACTTTGGGGACTGTTTGCAGAAAGGTGGCAAAAACATTAGAGGGATTTGAAGGCTTTCATTTCCACCAGTTACGTCACACCTATACAAGCAACCTTTTAGCAAATGGAGCTGCCCCAAAAGATGTGCAGGAATTGTTGGGACACTCAGATGTCAGTACCACAATGAACGTCTATGCTCACTCCACAAGAGATGCGAAACGAAAATCAGTTCGGCTTCTTGATAAAGTGGTGGGCAATGACTAAAAAATTTCCCTTATTTCCCTTGTGATTATCTCATAAGGGCAAAAATAAGGGAAACTACATATCATTTCACTAATGAACAGGCGGGAAAGCCTGTAAAATAGGGAAAGTTAGAGGAATAATTATATAAATTCCAGTTTTTGAAACTGAGAAATCGGAATTTTATGAAATGTTAAGAGGAAGCTAATGAGAATGATGGTAGAAAAAAAGAAATCAATAGTTTTAATTATTATTTTACTTACAATTGTTGTTATTTTTATTTGTGGTCGATATTATTTTGCACACAATAAAAGTTATAAAAATGAGGCAATTGAAAAAGGTGATTATATATATCTTAATGGAGTTAGATATTCTCAAACATCGAAACTAGGAAATTATAAAATATCAAATGTGGTAATTTGTACATCTGACAGTGGGAGAAAATTATATGAGATAGAAGAATATCCTGATTATGAATATATCGCGGGATATTATGCATGGGACGGCGTAATATATAAAAAAGATGAAACAGACTGATAACTTCCAGTTTTTGAAATTGAGAAATCGGAATTTTTATGTGTAAAGGAGAAACGAATGAAATTACTTGTGATAGATATACAAAAAGGAATAACAGATAGTAGACTTTTTAATTTTGAAGCGTTTATTGATGATACTATAAGAATTATAAAAGCAGCTAGAGATAATCAAATAGAGGTTATCTATTTTCAACATGATGATGGACCAGGAACGGGGTTTTCAATCGGTGATGAAGACTTCGAAATTGCAGAACAAGTGATTCCCAGGGAAGGGGAAAAGATATTTATAAAAAATATCAATAGTTGTTTTGGAAATAAAGATTTTACGGATTATGTTAAAGCTGATAATACATTAATGATAGTGGGACTACAGACAAACTTCTGTATAGATGCAACCCCCATCCGTAATCATCAAGTGGGGGCAGTAGGGACTACAGACAAACTTCTGTATAGATGCAACTGTGAAATCTGCTTTTGAGAGAGGATATAAAGTAATTGTTCCACAAGGGGCAAATTCAACATTTGATAACGACTATATGACGGGAGAAGAAACCTATAAATATTACAATGATATGATGTGGCCAAAGAGATTTGCTACATGTGTATCCGTTGATGAAGCAATTAAATTGATGGAAAGTTCAATCGGAAGTTGTGTGAGGGATTAAGATGAAAAATATAAGGTTTTATGAGGCGGAGAAATATAAAACGGCAGATTACGAAATAGTAGATGAGAAAATATATAAAACATATGAAACTGGGTCAGAGAGTGATGATTATCTCGGATTAGAGCAGTTGGATGATAATGCTTTAGCTGAAAAGCTAAAACAGGTCGAGGGCTGGGAATATGGAGCAGGAGAAATGCTCGAAGATTATTTAATACTGAACTATGAGGGAAGAAAGTATTATAGAGATATTGAGGATGTAGGCACGGATAACGATATCGTCATGGTTAATATGGATGATCCCTCAAATTCTCCAAAGGAAATCTTTGTAACCTCAATAGTTTTTGAAGCAGAGCCGGATTTGGGTGAAAATTCTCCTTCGGAGCCAGTGATATCCCAGTACCCGCTTGAAGATATTTTAGATAAGTTTTATGTATATCTGCACGATGATTATGTAGACGAAAACACATCTGATACAATAAATTCATATGTAGAGTTTGCCAGCGAAGATATTGAAGACATACGAGCTGTTCTCTCGATATTAGGGAAACATGTTTATAATGTTGATGAAGGTGACTATATCGATATCAAGATTGAACCAGTATAGAACAGAGTTATAAATTCCAGTTTGTAGAATCAAGAAAATCGGAATTTGTTAAATTGGAAAATTAGAATTTAGAGGATGTGAATGAGCAGCATGAAGAAAACAAAAGAAGGAGTTAATTTGAAGAAAAAGAAATTCCTTAGACTGAAGAATACAGGTAGTATCCTTGTGCTTATGGGGCTTTTGATAATTTTTGTAATAGCACTGTACACATTTATCCTGCAAAGTTCTTACACTAAGACTGCCCTTGAAACAGAAATTGCGCGCGATACAGCGAGTGCAGATGCAGTACACAAACTTGTGGATGGAAGAATCGGCAAAGAAGATTTTGATCAAATCAAAGATAAATCTGATGAAAAGAAGCAAATATATAAGGATATTTCTTCATATTTCAATGAAATCAGAACACTGAATTCTACTCGATATATTTACACCGCTACAAAAAATGAAGAAGGAAAACTCGTTTATGTGGTAGATGGTTTGGATTCGGATGCGGATGATGTAAGACACCCTGGAGATTATATTGAGGAAGAAATGGTTCCGTATATTGATAGGGCTATTTCTGGGGAGAATGTGTACTCTCAGGATATCATTGATACAACATGGGGACCGATTTTTACGGCTTGCTATCCTGTAAGAGCAAATCATGATGGGACAGGAGAAATCATTGGCGCATTTTGCATTGAAATGGATATGCAATCAGCTTATGGAATGGTTGAAGAGACGAATCATATTTCCATCATCTGCGGTTTAGTCGCAGGAGCTGTATTGCTTTTAATTTGTCTATATACCTATTATGTTTACCAGAAAAGCAAGGCAGAAGAGCAAAAACAAAAACAATTATTAATGAACGCCGCTGAGAAAGCAGATGCTGCCAACAAAGCAAAATCTGCGTTTTTGCTTAATATTAGCCATGACATCAGAACGCCGATGAATGCCATTATTGGATTTACAAACATTGCGCTTCACCAGAACACGGTTTCAGATATTCATGATAGCTTGGAGAAAGTTCAAAAAAGTTCGAATCATCTTCTCTCTTTGTTGAATGACGTTTTGGATTTCAGTCGCATTGAAAGCGGAAAAGATATCATTTCGCCTGAGCCAGTGGACATTACTCAATTGACAGATAACGTCCAGGCGATTATGAATGGACTTCTTTATAATCGAGATCTTAAGTTTGAAGTACATCGAGAAAGACCAAAGAACCCATATGTCCTTGCGGATGTTACGCGTATTCGAGAAGTTTTGGTGAATCTTCTTGGCAATGCTGTGAAATTCACAAAGGACGGTGGAAAGATTACTTTGGATATCAGCAGTTACCCCGGAACGGATGAGAAACATATCATAATTCGTTATGTTGTTCAAGATAATGGTATTGGCATGAGTGAAGAGTTCCAGAAAGAATTATTCAAGCCGTTTTCACAAGAAGATGATGCTAATGCCAGAACCCAATATAAGGGAACCGGTCTTGGCATGGCCATCACAAAAAAACATATAGATATGATGGGCGGTTCAATTGCTGTTGAGAGCAAAAAAGGTGTAGGTACTACATTCACTGTGGAGATTCCACTGGAGTTGACAGAACAAGTTATTCAATCAAAACAAAAACAACCTCCACATAGAGATTTGACGGGTATTCATGTTCTTATGGCTGAGGATAATGATCTAAATGCTGAACTTGCTACGATAATACTGGAAGATGCTGATATGACCGTAACACGCGCATCAGACGGAAAAGAAGTTGTGGAATTGTTTAAAAATCATCCACGAGACACATACGATCTTATTTTGATGGATATTATGATGCCAAACATGGATGGATACCAAGCAACAAAAGCCATTCGAGCCTTGGGCATAGAGCGGTCCGATGCAGTTACGATTCCAATTATAGCTTTGTCTGCAAATGCTTTTGTAGATGATATTCAGGAATCCCTGGATTCAGGCATGAATGACCATATTTCCAAGCCGATTAACATGGAGGAATTAATCGATACTATCACTAAATACATTAAACACGATTAGGAAAACAAAGAAGTTAATTCTGATGAAAAGTTTGCACTGGTCTTGTCGGATGCGAAAGCGCAAGTTTCCTATGATTATGATACAGGTCGCATCACCACATTTCTTATCAGCACCCAGCACCAGTTTGTTGCTCTCAAACTTTCCCGACGGGAGTCTTCCAACATCCATGTCCGTCTTGATTTCACTGTGATACTGCTCACTTTCTCCGTGGGCATGGTAAAGATCAATGACTGTTTCGTCTGGCAGGGAAGTGTTTGTCCAGTATGTGCCCAGTTCTATATCGGGTACGATAATATACTGCCCATATCGGTCAATGGTTCTTTCCGTGATCTCATAAATTGTGCGTATTCCGACAGTTTTCTCCTCGTTATCAGAAAGGGAATATGTCACATTCCGGAAGGTCTGTCCGATATAAACAGTTTTCCCATCACGTGGATGCTGGATATTCTGGCAGCATTCCCTGACGGATTCCAGCCATTCTTCTTTACTTTCCTGTCTGGGATTCCGTTTTATGATGAAAGACACATTGTTGTATTTATAGCTTTCTTCCATAAAGATGCCTATGTTTTCAGATGCATCGTTGCCGGAATCCAGCCGGATGAGCAGTGGTTTTTCCGTCAGCTGTCTGCACAGTTCAATGGTCTCTCTCAGGAAATCAGGAGTTTCTTTCTGGCAGTGCTGTTTCCCAATCCGCAGTTCAAGATTGACGAGGTATCCTTCTGTGCCGATATATGCCATAATTGGTGCATATCCGTCAAAACCCTTGTAGGTACGGGATACGCCTTCCTTATTGGATTTCGAATTGTCAAAGGGGGTTACATCAATATCGACAGGAACAAAGCCGTTATCCAGGGCTGTCGGCTCTATGTGCATTTCACGCAGCATGTCGACATTTGCCTGCTGGATGTCTTTGCGCAGGGAATCCCCGATCATGTCAAAACGCTGACGGAGTGTTTCGGCGGAAGGAATCGCATAGGAGATGCCTAATGCGTATTTGTAGTAGTCAGGGTCATCCATCATTTCACGGACAGCCTCATACTGGGGTTTTCCCTGACAGAGCATACCAATATAGGTGAGGAGCACGTCTCCATTTTTTATCTATTTCTGCAGATAATCTTTTGAAATTGGAGCACGGTTGATTTTTTTAACAAAACTGCTTTTTCCAAGTATTTGCCCTACGAATACCAGACCACTGGGAGTAATGAGCCGCTCATCGCTGAATTCAATGTGTATTTTCTTCATTGCACTGCCTCCGCCTATCTTTTGATACTTTCATTATACAGGATAATGCATGATGATACAGTAAAAAAACAAAATTTTGTTTAACCTAGTGGGTGAAATAAAATGTATTGCGAAAATCAGTTTCCAGCAGGTATTATTGCTGAAAAAAAGGGATGTAACACTATGGTAAGTTTCACGGAATAAGGTGGATTTTCATTGACACATATAACACCTTACAATACAATAAAAGCAAATATATAGCTTATAAAGGAGGTCCCTTAATGACGAAAAAAATAACCGCAATATTCTTGGCATTGTGCATGGCAATCTCCGTTTTGCCGATGACCATTCAGGCGGCATCAAAGCCCGATATTAAAGTTGGCGACTATGTTAAAATGGGCGCGTATAACAATGCCTCAATTCTTTGGCGATGTGTAAGCATTGACAATAACGGACCGCTTATGCTTGCAGACAAAATTGTTGACACCCTTGCATATGATGCCAAAACAAATGACAACAGCAATTCAAAATCACACAGCAGAAGCTATAAGCGTGATGATTACGGTTCTAACTATTGGAAAGACAGCAATATGCGTTCTTGGTTAAATTCGACCGCAGCTGAAGGCAAAGTCGATTGGCTTTGCGGCAACCCTCCGAAAGACGGATATGTAAGCGGTGTGGGAGCGTACAACGAAAAAGCGGGTTTTCTCAACGCTTTTTCAAAATCTGAAATTGCGGCAATGAAAACCGTTACCCAGCGTTCTCTCGTTTCTCATCCCGAATACAACAAGGGCATAGTTGATGGAGACGCAAATTCGGATTTGTTATACTACACCGATATTTCGGAAGCGGTGGCAAACTACGACAGTTCATATTTTGAAACTACAACCGAAAAGGTTTTTCTTCTTGATGTAAAGCAGGCTAATGCCGTGTGGAAAAATCTCAAAGGTTATTATGTTGCGTATAATAATGACGGTATGGCTTGGCCTTATTGGCTTCGCACTCCTGTTACCGATTGCAATCACGATATGCGTTATATCAGTTCATCGGGTCAGGTCGGTCGTTATGCTCCGTGGTATTCCGATTTGGGCGTAAGACCTGCATTTTATCTCGATTCCGAATATTTTGTTACAACTTCCGGCAGCGGCTCACAAAGCAGTCCTTATATCGGCTCTGCTCCAAATAAGCAAGAGGATGATTATACAATTTCGGAACCTGCCGGGGACGCAAATCCCGATTGGAATGTCAGCACCGAGCAAAGCATTCAGCTCACCCTCGGCCCGTGGTATTCAAATGACGGAAAATATTCTAATCCTACCATCCCTGTTTATACCATCCAAAAAACACGCAGCGACACGGAAAATATGGTTGTTGTCGTTTGCGGCGAGGGATACACAAAAAGTCAGCAGGGCAAATTCATCAATGATGTCAAACGACTTTGGCAGGACGCTATGAAATATGAACCGTATCGCAGTTATGCCGACAGATTCAATGTTTACGCTCTTTGCACAGCTTCCGAATCGACTTTTGACAATGGTGGAAGCACCTTCTTTGATGTTATAGTCGACAAATATAATTCGCCTGTTATTTCTAATAATCTCCACGGAAGTCAGTGGAAAAATCATATTTTTGAGAGATGTATCGGTCCTGAATTTATCGAGAAAATTCACGATGCTCATATCAAAAAAAAGTGTGATCCAAACACAATTCCGTCCGGTTCGGAATATGAGCCTTATTATTATGTTCACGATTATATTGCTCAGTTCGCTATGGTTGTAAACACAAAATCAGATTTCGGCGGTGCTTATAATAACCGTGAATACGGCTTCCATTATTTCATTTCGCCATCAGACAGTTATCGTGCGTCAAAAACTTTTGCACACGAGTTTGGACACGGTTTGCTCGGCCTCGGTGATGAATACAGTAACGGATATTTGCTTGACGATAAGGAACTTAAATCACTCAATCTTTCCTCGGTTGAAGACCCGGAAAAGATAAAATGGCGACAGCTTTTAGGTTTTAGAAACACATATACCTGCCGCAATGCTTACGGCTCAAAAATGCTTGTTTCAAGTTATGAGTGCATAATGAGAGACACAAACTATCAATTCTGTGAGGTTTGCCGTTTGCAGGGCTTCAAGCGAATGTCTCAGCTTGTTAAGGATGTAGACCTTTATGTTGCAACTCCCGAGGTTAAGGAATATACGGGCGCTTATTCAAAGCCGTCTGATTTTACCGACCTTGAAACAAGTTCATATTATAATTACACATATAATCGCAATGACCGACTTTTGAGCGGCAACAGCAAAAGCAGATTTAATACTAATATGAACGGTAAAAAAATCGAGCTTAGAACTGTTATTCAAAACATTTCAGATAAAAATGCACGACAATTAAAATTCAAAATGTGGATTAAGCACTCCGACGGAAGCGTTGCGACCGATTCATCGGGGAATCCGCTTCAAACAGTACAAACCTTTGACATTCCTGTTTGGAATGATAAGGCAAATTTCTGGCCGCTCGGTGCTTTGGATCACATCAAAAGCGACTTTAATTCAGGCTTAAAGAGTTGCTCGCTTATTTATCAAATTCCGTCTGATGCACAGCTTAAGAGCGGCGATACCGTGGCATTTCAGGTGCTCGATGAAAACGGAAATGTGCTTGCAGACGACAATACGGAAACACAGCGCTACACAACCGTTTCAATTCAGTATAAATTTGAGGACGGCTCTGAAATTCCAAACACTGCCGGTGGAACATTTACCGTGCCATACGGCACAAAGCTTGATTTAACACCGGCAAAAACACTTTATGATTATGAATTTATAAAGGTTGACGGCTTGAATAAGCCTATTGTTTCGGACGGAACGGTTGTTACATATTATTACAAAAATAAAAACGAAGAACACACTCACAATCTGACTTTGGTTGCTGCGAAAGCTGCCACCTGCACAGATGGCGGTAAGGAAGCATACTACAAGTGCGAAGGTTGTGGCAAGTTCTATGAAGATGTACTCGGTACAAAGGAAATAACCGACCTTGCATCTTGGGGCAATATTGCTAAGATTGCCCACACCACAAAGCAAACCGTAACAAAGGCAACCCCAACAGCAAACGGCAAGATAGTAAATTACTGTTCGGTATGTAAGAAAACTCTTTCAACGACAGTAATTCCAAAGGCATCAAGCATAAAGCTTAAAGCAACATCATTAACATATAACGGAAAGGTTAGAACACCTAAGGTTATTGTTAAGGACAGAACAGGAAAGACACTTGTTAAGAATACTGACTATACTGTGTCTTATGCAAAAGGCAGAAAGTATGTTGGCAAGTACGCAGTAAAGATTACCTTTAAGGGTAAATACAGCGGAACAAAGACGCTTTATTTCACAATCAAGCCAAAGGCAACAAGTATTTCCTCACTTAAAGCAGGTTCAAAGAAGTTTACAGTAAAGTGGAAGAAGCAGGCTACACAGACAACAGGCTATCAGGTACAGTACAGTGCCTCAAGTAAATTCAGCAAGGCTAAGACCGTAACAGTAGGCAAGAATACAACAGTATCAAAGAAAATTTCAAAGCTTTCGGGCAAGAAAAAGTATTATGTAAGAGTTCGCACCTATAAGACAGTTAAGATTAACGGCAAATCCATAAGGATTTATTCAGGCTGGTCAAAAGCTAAGACTGTTACAACAAAGAAATAAAAACTATACCGTAACCTTTGATTCTGCCGGTGGCTCTGCAGTAACGACTCAGACTATCGAAGAAGGTCAGAAGGCAACCAAACCTGCCGCTCCTACCAAGTCTGACGATACCACCAAGCCTTCGGATGATGTTCAGAATCCGCAGACCGGCGACAACAGTATGAGTGGCTGTGGATCACTCTGCTGTTCGTCAGCGGCTTCGGAGTTGTGACAACTACTGTTTATACTAAATTAGACGAAGCAATTTCTGATGCTGTTAAAACTGGGAAAATCACTCAAGAAGAAGCGAACGCAGCTTACAAATAAATATACGAGGCTTGTCTTAAAAAAGACGAGCTCAAAATGACAATGAAACTGTCACTCTCTGGAGACACTAGGAGTGACAGTATAATCATCATAAATAAAATGAATCTTCGGCATCAACCCACATCTGCATAGTTCCATCAAGGTATAGTCTTGCATATTCAAGTGGTTCATCAATAGCAAGTGCATTTAATGCACAATCTAATCTGGGTGTTGTTTTTAAATTCTTTTCTGCTTCCCAGCAGTCAATGCGGAGCATATAGCCAGCAGAAGTATAAACATCAATGCTGTTGCGTTGTGGATTGTATTCTGCAAATATTGTTCTCATCGTATCAAATCTCCTTATCATTCAATCAATCATTTGTTACAAAAATCAGAAGCATTTCAATCAGTTCACCATGTCGTTTTTATTTTGTGTTATACTGTTTTAGAGGATTTTCTTTTCCTTGTATTTTCCCTTATCAGGGTTCATAAATCCATATGGGAAGATATAACATAAGGGAAAGTCTAAGGGAAAGATCACCTGCGACAAACTTAGTGTTTTCAAGGGATTCAGAGATATTTGATAATAAAATATAACAATTATTAAATCCCTTGGAATACATGAAATCTCAATTTAAGTTTGATGGACTATACTCGGCGTAGATATCAGAATGAGAGCGAGGGAAAATGCATGGATATGTTACAGTTGATGAAGGAGAGGCACAGTGTGCGGCAATATAAGGATAAGCCAATCGAGCAGGAGAAACGTGCGGAGATAGACAGGCTTATCTCTGAGATAAATTCTGAGAGCGGACTGAGTATGCAGGCGGTCTACGATGAGCCGAACTGTTTTGATTCGTTTATGGCGCATTACGGCAAATTCACAAATGTTTCTAATTATATAGCGATAGTTGGCGCGAAGAACGACCAGGAAAAGGCCGGCTACTACGGTGAAAAGCTGGTGCTTGGATGTCAGGAACTTGGACTTAACACATGCTGGGTTGCAATGTCACATGGTAAGACCAGGGCAGTCATAGGCAAAGGACAGAAACTGCTGATAGTGATTGCCCTTGGGTATGGTGAGAATCAGGGTGTTGCACACAAGAGCAAAGATATATCAGAAATTAGCAGTGCAGATGTGGAGACAGACTGGTTCACGAAGGGGATGGAGGCGGTGTGTCTGGCACCGACAGCGGTGAACCAGCAGAAGTTCATGTTTGAGCTGAAAGATGAGATGGTGACAGCGAAAGCTCCGAGAGGAATCTGCACGAAGATAGATCTTGGAATTGCCAAATACCACTTTGAGGCTGGGAGTGGACACAAAATCTTCACAAAATAATTAGCACTCGCCTCTTGACAGTGCTAGCAATCAGGTGTATAACATAGTCAAAGATAAGGAAAGGGATTAGAAAGAAGAGAGAGAATCCCGAAAGTTTATCTTGATAATTATTTTGAAAGTAACAGTAAACAAAAAGTCTAAGTGCCTTGGGGTTTCATAAGAAACCACAATTTCCGACACTTGTTTGAGATTGAAAGGAGAAATGACTTATGTTACCTAGTATTTTTGGAGAAGATTTATTTGATGATTGGATGAATGACTATTTCCCATTTGGAAGGGATTTTGACAAGGAGTTCAGTAAAGCGTTAGCACCTACCGAGCGTGCTCTGTATGGCAAGCATGCAAAGAACATGATGAAGACCGATGTCCGTGAGACAGACGATTCATACGAAGTAGATATGGATCTCCCAGGATTCAAGAAAGATGAAGTAAAGGTTCAGCTTGCTGATGGTTACCTGACAATTGAGGCTGCAAAGGGTCTGGATAAGGATGAGAAGGACAAGAAGAGCGGCAAGTACATCAGGCGTGAGCGTTATGCCGGCAGCATGAGCAGAAGTTTCTATGTCGGTGAAGGAGTTACTCAGGAAGACATTCATGCAAAGTATGAACATGGCGTACTGAAACTGTCGATTCCTAAGAAGGAAGAGCAGAAGAAAGTAGAGAAGAGTAATTATATCGCAATCGAATAATGTAAGAACTGCGTGATTACTTAATAACAGATGACTAATATTCGTAGAGCCCTCCGTGTATCTGCAAGGTGCAGGTATGCGGGGGGCTCTTTTGCTTGTCTGTTCCAGGGACAATCCTCATGACAAAAGAAACGTCCCCATTAAAGTATCAGCCATGAAAATAATATGACAGCCAAAGGCATGGTTATGATACAGAACAAAGTAGTAAATACATTTAAAAGACTGGAGTATGTTGCATCTTTGTTATATACCTGAACCATCTGGGTGATTGTTGAAGCTGATGGCGTGATGGAGGCAAGGTATACTATGAGTAGTAAGGTTCTTCCGTCTGGAATAAATTCGTATACATGACTTACACACATTATAAGCAGCAAAATAGTAGGCCAGATAACGAGTCTGATGGCAGAGAAAAGGTATAGTTTTGCATTCTTCAGGCTGGCCAGAATCGGCGAATCAGCCATCAGCATACCAGTTACTATCATGCTTAGAGGTGCAAGCATATTTCCGATGTCATTTATCGGGGCAAGGATGACGGCTGGCAGTTTTATCTTGCAGAAAAATAGCAGGAGACCTGCTATTATGGCTAATACATTTATATTGGATATTATCTTTTTCCATTCCAGGTGTGGCTTTTCGGAGAGCATTGTGCTGCAGTGTGTCCAGAGAAATATCAGTTGTACAGACATAAATGCGCATGAATACAGTACATAGTCGGAACCCAGAATAGCACTTACAAGTGGGATAATCATATTTCCCGAGTTGGAATACATGACAGTTGCACATTCAACCGGGGTCCAGTGCCAAAATTTTCTTCCGATATTTATAAAAATCAACAGCAGAACATGTATAATGACCGCAATGACAGCGGAAAATAACAGTCCCTGCAGTTTTTCTTTTGTAAAATCGATCTCAAATGAACCGATTATGGCGCAGGGCATCACCAGGTATACCACGATGATAGATAATATCCGGCTGTCAGATGATTTTAAGATATTTTTGTTGACAAGAATAAAACCAAGCAGGATCATAATAAAAAAGTTAATAAGCTTTCCGAGCAAAATTATACTTATCTGCATAGCGATTACCTCTTTTCGTTTCTGTATTATAATACTATTCCTCTAAAAAAACATCCCTGAATGCTGACTTGTCAAAAATGAATGAATGCGATAAAATATGTGCAATTTGTAGAGAACTTGTAAATAGCATCCAAAATAAGGAGAGATGACATACTATGAATTCGCGTAAAAACCATAACAAAAAGCTTATGTTGCCGGTTCTCATTTTTCTGGTTGGCTGTCTGGTTTTGACAGTAGTTTTATATCATTCATATAGATCAAATTATAAACAGGTACGGAATGTCACAGCGCTTAATGCCACAACATATGCAGAACGACTACAGAATGACATGAACCGTGGAGTTGCAATTACAGATACACTTGAAGAGATAGCAATCAGCGAAAATGGGAAAATTGACAATTTTCAAAAAGTTGCTCGGGATCTGATGGCAGATTTTATTCAGAGCATACAGATTGCGCCTGACGGTGTTGTCACAGATATATATCCGGAGGCAGGGAATGAAGCTGGAAAGATAGATTTGATGCATGATGAAAGTCGTGGAGAGATATGCCGCTATGGAAGAGATAAAAATATAGTCACGATGCAGGGTCCTTTTGATTTAAAACAGGGGGGGCAGGGCATTGCGATTAGAAATCCTGTATATCTGGAGGGGGCAGATGGCTCTCCAGTATTTTGGGGATTTACCATAGTAATTATACGTGTTCCGGAGATATTTACAGAATCAATTCAGGCACTCACAAAATTCGGTTATGATTACTCCCTGACAAAGACAGTTTCCCCTTTGTCTGATGATACAGAGATAGTATCATCATCCGGCAATATTATGAAGAATCCGATTACATTTGAGTTTGAATTTTGCGGCAGTCTATTTGATTTTGAGATAATGCCTGCTGATGGCTGGAGTCATGGGTGGAATGTATTTCCGCAGCTGTTTTTGGGAATATGTGTTATTTTGCTCTTAACTGGATTAACGGTGGTCATCCTTGTGATTGAGAGACATCGAGATACATTAAAAAAAATGGCGATAACAGATCCGCTGACCGGACTCTTGAATCGTAAGGGGTTTGACGAACAGCTCAAAAAGGTTATGCAGGGCGATCTTCATATTCATTGCGTGGGTATACAGATGGATATTGATGATTTTAAATTTATAAATGATATGTATGGTCATGTAGTTGGAGATGCCGCACTGAAAAGTCTTGCACAGGACATGCAGAGCTATTTCAATGATAATTCTATTATTTGCAGAAATGGCGGTGATGAGTTCTCCGCCATTCTGGTTGACACAACAGAGGAAGAGGCAAGAAAGAAAATAGAACAATTTACTCTTCAGCCACGGCATATAACATATAATGGTGGGGAGCATCCATTTTACATTTCTCTTGGGTATGCAGAATATCCAAAAGATTGTGAAGATGTTTCGGAGCTTATCAGATGCGCGGATATGGCACTTTACGCGGTAAAACTTCATGGAAAGAATAATTGCAGTCCTTATCGAGGAGCTTATAAGATGCAGCACAGAAGCCAGCTTGGATTTGCACTTCAGGATGTATCAAAGAATCTTCCGGGAGCTTTCCTTATATATATAGCTGATCCTGAAAATGATAATATTTTATTTGCAAATCGTGAACTGATAGAATTTGCTGGCTGCAGGGATTTTGATGATTTTCTTGATTACACAGATCATAGATTCAGAAACCTGGTCCATCCAGACGAACGGGATTCTGTTGAGACCAGCATCTGGAAACAGATTGATGCAAAGACCAGTGGAAATAATGACTATGTAAGGTTCCATTTTGCAAAAAAAGATGGAACATATCTTCCTGTTCTTGATCACGGAAGAATAGTGGAAAACCGTTATTATGGAAATGTATTCTACGTTTTGATCATGGACTGCGCTCTGGTTGAATCTTATTATGATAACAAAACAGGTCTGGAAACTGTGCCAGAATAGCGGATTGGCTATTACAGGAATAGGACACAAAATCTTCACAAAAGAATTAGCACTCACCTATTGACAATGCTAACAACTAGGTGTATAACATAGTCAAAGATAAGGAAAGGGATAAGAAAGAAGAGAAAGAATCCCGAAAGTTTATCTTGACAATTATTTTGAAAGTAACAGTAAACAAAAAGTCTAAGTGCCTTGGGGTTTCATAAGAAACCACAATTTCCGACACTTGTTTGAGATTGAAAGGAGAAATGACTTATGTTACCTAGTATTTTTGGAGAAGATTTATTTGATGATTGGATGAATGACTATTTCCCATTTGGAAGGGATTTTGACAAGGAGTTCAGTAAAGCGTTAGCACCTACCGAGCGTGCTCTGTATGGCAAGCATGCAAAGAACATGATGAAGACCGATGTCCGTGAGACAGACGATTCATACGAAGTAGATATGGATCTCCCAGGATTCAAGAAAGATGAAGTAAAGGTTCAGCTTGCTGATGGTTACCTGACAATTGAGGCTGCAAAGGGTCTGGATAAGGATGAGAAGGACAAGAAGAGCGGCAAGTACATCAGGCGTGAGCGTTATGCCGGCAGCATGAGCAGAAGTTTCTATGTCGGTGAAGGAGTTACTCAGGAAGACATTCATGCAAAGTATGAACATGGCGTACTGAAACTGTCGATTCCTAAGAAGGAAGAGCAGAAGAAAGTAGAGAAGAGTAATTATATCGCAATCGAATAATGTAAGAACTGCGTGATTACTTAATAACAGATGACTAATATTCGTAGAGCCCTCCGTGTATCTGCAAGGTGCAGGTATGCGGGGGGCTCTTTTGCGTTCTGCTATTAGATGCAAATGAGCATTGTTCCAGTGAAAGTGGAAAATATTATGACTATTTTGGCTGGAATATTGTAAAAGCTGGTAAAATTTTTCATTGATATTTACACAGAATATCTCTAAAAATGTTGAAATGGCATTTGATTTATTTGATAATAGTGATTGAGACTGGTGATGGAGGACAATCGGTGAAACGTTATTCAATAAAGGGGGATTTATATGTTCGATTTTCAGCAAATGTATAGAGAAAAGCTGCGTACACCGGAGGCTGCGGTGGAGTGTGTCAAGGATGGAGACTGGGTCGATTACACATCGTCCCTTGGAAAACCTGTACTACTTGACAGAGCACTGGCAAAGCGGAGAGATGAGCTGCACGATGTGAAGATCAGAGGCAATCTGATGGCTGGGCCTATAGAGGTTGCAGAGTGCGATGACAGTCAGGAGCATTTTGTGTATCACAGCTGGCACTGTTCGCAGTACGAGAGAAAGCTGTGCGATGAGGGCAAATGCTATTATATACCGATGGTGTTCCATAATAATGCGGCTTACTATGAGTATTTCCTCCATGTAAATGTGGTCATGGTGTCGGTGGGACCTATGGACAAGCATGGTTATTTTAACTTCTCGGTGAATACCGGTGTGGCTGCCCCTATTGCCAGGAAGGCGGACATCGTGATAGTTGAGGTGAATGAGCACATGCCTAAGATACGCGGTGGATATGACGAGTGTATTCACATATCGGATGTGGATATGATCATAGAGGGGGAGCACGAGCCATTTGCAGATGTGAAAACACAGGCACCGCGGGAGGTTGACCGGAAGATAGCGGAGCTGCTTATTCCGTATATTGTGGATGGTTCAACACTACAGCTCGGTATCGGAGGAATGCCAAATGCGGTGGGTGAGATGCTGGCTCAGTCGGATCTCAAGGATCTTGCCATGCACACGGAGCTCTGCTCGGATGCATATCTAGCCCTGTACAAAGCGGGCAAGCTGACAAATAAATACAAGAACATAGATCGTGGAAAAGGCGTATTTGGCTGTGCCATCGGTTCAAATGAGCTGTATGAGTGGCTGGACGACAATCCGGGAATCGCCGCATATCCACTTGAGTATGTGAACAGGCCATATGTCATATCGCAGATAGACAATATGGTATCCATAAACAGCTGCGTGGCTGTGGATCTGTACGGACAGGTTGCGGCGGAGAGCAGTGGTTCACGCCAGATCAGTGGAACCGGCGGACAGCTCGATTTCCTGATCGGTGCATCGGGCTCCCGTGGCGGCAAGGCGTTTATATGTATGAGTTCCACACACACCGACAGGAATGGGGTGAAGCATTCCAGGGTAAAACCGCAGTTCAACGGAGATATCATCACCTCGCCGAGAAGTCAGGTGTACTTTCTGGCGACAGAGTACGGTGTGATAAACCTTGAAGGACGATCCACATGGGAGAGAGCGGAGGCTCTGATATCCATAGCCCATCCTGATTTCCGGGACATGCTGATAAAGGAGGCCCAGGAGAGGAAGATCTGGCGGAGGTCGAATAAGAGATGAGAAGATCATGGCATTATAAAAGTGGGGCTGCGAATGAAAGGAAAATCTAAAAAACAAAAAAGTAGAAATACGAAAAAGCAGAAATATATAAAATTGGCAATTACTCTGAGCATAGTTATTGTCATAATATTGTTCTGCAATTTTCAGAACAAACACCTTGAAACCACACATTATACATATGCGGCAGAGCAGCTTGGCGCAGATCTTGAGGGATATCGCATAGTCCAGATATCGGATCTGCACAATGCAAAGTTTGGCAAGAATAACCAGAAACTGGTGGACAGGATAAGAGAATGTGAACCTGATATGATCGTCCTGACCGGAGATCTTGTGGACTCAAATTACACAAATGTAGACCGCGCAGTCCAATTTGTGGATGAGATCGTGAAAATATGTCCGGTATACTATGTCACAGGCAATCATGAATATTGGCTTGAGAAATCTGAATATGACGAGCTTATGGATGGGCTTATCGGTGCCGGGGTGGTTATCCTGGATGATCAGGTTGTGGAGATATCCAGGGGTGATGCAAAGTTCAGGCTGGTTGGACTGGACGATAAAAGTCTTGCGGATGGGACACTGGAGGCGTTACTGAATAACACTCATAATGTGGTGCATGAGGACTCAGATGAAAGAGAGTTCACAGTGGTTCTTGCACATGAGCCACAATACTTCGCCAGGTATGCCGGCACCGGTGTTGATCTTGTGCTTTCCGGACATGCCCACGGCGGACAGTTCAGACTGCCGTTTGTCGGTGGGATAGTGGCTCCGGATCAGGGATTTCTTCCAGAATATACAGCAGGTGAATATTATATGAATGGCACCGAGATGATAGTCAGCCGAGGCCTTGGCAACAGTGTGATTCCGGTGAGGCTGTTTAACTTCCCGGAGATAGTATGCGTGGAGCTGGTGGGGAAGCATTAGTTATTGTGAGAAAGTTAATGTAGATAAGAAAATGATGTACATAAAAGATCGTGGGAAGATTTTGAGTAGGGATCTTCTCACGACCTTTTAATATATTAGGATTTATTTTTCTCAGCCTTCTAGCTATCGCAGCCTTTCATCCACCTCAACCTTGAAAGGAAGCTTGTTCAGAATGTCATGTTCAAGATCAATTCCCGGGTACACCTCAATGAGCTTAAGTCCCTTTTCAGTGAGCTCAAATACGCATCGTTCTGTGACGTATATAACCCTCTGCCTGTTTGCCAGCGCACGTTTTCCTGAGAAACTGATGCTTCTGACATCGTTTACGAACTTAGGAATGCTTCCCTCGTTTTTGATGGTCACGATGCCGTCATTGTCCTCCACGGCAAGCCCCTTCGTGTCAAATGTGAGACAGAACACAACGGTTGCTGTCTTGGCAGTGATATTTGCAAATCCGCCTACACCGGCAAATGCGCCAGGACCCTTGTGGGCATTTACATTCCCGAACCTGTCAACCTCGATTCCACCCATGAAACAGATATCAAGACCGCCATTGTTGTAGAGATCAAACTGGTTTGCCATGTCATAGATGGAGTCCGCACCAATGACAGCGCCGAACACCTTGCCCGATGCAGGGAATCCGCCTACACCTCCGGATTCTACGGTCAGGGTTATCTTGTCCAGAATACCGTTCTCTCTGGCATACTTGGATACAGTCTCCGGAATTCCAACACCTATGTTGACTATATCGTCCGGTTTTAATTCCAGAGCGGCCCTTCTTCCAATGATCTCTGCGCTTGTATTGACGACATTCTTTGTCTTGGTACGACCGGAAAGCATCTCAGCCCAGTCCTGCCACTGTGAATATGGAATCTCAAAACTTCCTGTCAGGGATTCGTATGATGCGTGTCTTGGCTCCGGCGGTATCTCAACGATAGCGTCAACCAGACATCCCGGAATAATGGTATTGTGAGGTCTTGATGGCCTTGCCACAAGTCTGTCAACCTGCACGATGACCTTTCCGCCATTTGCCTTTACAGCCTGACAGATGGACAGCGCATCTCCTGCGGTAAACAGATCCTCAAATGAGATGTTGCCCTTGCGGTCGGCAGCAGTTCCCTTGATGATAGCCACGTTGATAAGCGGCAGCTTGTAGTAGAGGAATTCCTCACCGTCCAGCTCGACGTATTTAACAAGTGAGTCATCCTTTGATATGTTGTTGATTCCCGGTCCCTCAAGTCTAGGATCGACAAATATATCGAGACCGACCTTGGAGAGTGCTCCCGGAAGTCCGCCGGCCTGTGCACGAATTGCGTGTGAGATACAGCCGAGTGGGAGATTGTATGCCTCAAATCTGTCCTCAAGGACAAGCTTCTTGGTGCTGTACATGGCTCCGAAATGTCCACAGATGATCTTGTCAACTGCGCCGTCTCTTATGTATCCCTCTGCCGCCTTGTTCTCATCCCACGCGCCAAAGCCCGCGCTTGATATAGCGGTGAGGTGCTTCGGCGAACCTGTCCTCTGGTATCTTTTATATAATGCCTCGTGAAGCTCGATTGGAATATCTATGCCGAGAAATGAGTTGAGTGCGATCACATCTCCGTCATTTATAAGATCCATTGCCTCGTCGGCTGTCATTATCTGGTACATTTGTTCTATCCTTTCGTTTATATAAAAATCAATCAAAATCTGCTATGAATTTATTAGCAGGTTACAATATGATAACATTCTTTGTAAGAGTTCTGTATCCTTGTTCTGACATAAATCAACAAGGGCAAAGAGCTCAGGATTCTTGTTTTTGTCAATTACGATTTGTGTCGCGGCCGGAGAATCCGAAAGACCGGTCAAATATTCAACAGATGTGTTAAAACATTGAGCAATAATTTCCAGCGTTTGCTGAGATGGGACTCTCTCTCCGTACTCATATCTGCAATATCCTATTTTGGAAAGATTGAGTCTCCTGGATGCTTCAGCCATAGTAATTCCCATATTTTCTCTCACAAATTTTAATCGTTCTGGAATTAATTTAGCAGACATTATTATTCCTCCTAGACTAAATATTGACAGTAACCATTGGATAATATAAAATAGATATATCCAATGGTTACTATACAACAAATAATAGCCTTATTCAACATTTAATATAGAATAGAGGGAGATATATAATATGCGAAATGAGGACAAGTTAATAAAAGTAGCACATTATAACACTAAACTCAATTCAGTATTAGGTTTTGATTATAGTGCTTTTACAATTTATAGATCTAAGGGATTGTTGACACATCTTATTAAAAGAAAGCATTTTGTTGCTGCAAAATACATTGATCGTTTAGATGATATAATTAGTCATCCAGACTATGCAGGATGTTATAATGGAAATATAGAGTTGGTTAAATGTTATAATGACAATATTTTTGTTTCAATCAAATTAGATGAAAAGGAATCAAAATATTATATTGCTACAGTATTTGATGTAAAAAAAGGAAAAATAGATTCATATGTAAAGTCAGGCAGATTGGTGCCGATATGTAGTAATATATTTGGTTAGATAAGATATCTTGACTTTATCGGTAAGCAATGGTATCATCATTGTATACATTTGACAAGCAGGAAAGGCACCCTGCGCTCCCTCGGGAACCTGATATGATGGATACGCCGCCCATCCAAATGTAAACATTAAATACTTAAAAATGTCAGATAAATATGAGCAATGATTTGGAGCTTATATCTATCTGACATTTTTAATTTGCGTCAGCAACGAGCTAAAGCGTGCTGCTCCTTGTTCCCTAATTAGGATATTTGATCAGATCGTACATCTTACCATAAGCGCCCATATAGCGCACGCCCTCAAGCTCCATGCCGAGATGCATGTATTTGTCGCACTTCGACTTGGCATCAGTCTCAAGGATGACTGGAACGTGCAACCTGTTTCCCTCAGAGAAGGCCATGTCAAGAACTTTCCTCATGTATCCCTGTCCCTGGTATTGTTCGCGGACGCAGACCATGCCGACGAATATAAAATCTTTCTTCTCTTTCTTCATTCGATCCTGAAGGGATTTTCCTCCCTTGGACAGAGCTTTTCCCATGCGGATCATTTCTTTAAGGCTCATATTGCGAAACAGAGCTTTGAGGATAGCCATGCCAGCTTTGAGATTCATTTTTTGTCCCGGCAGGGTATAGGCGATATACCCCTCGCCGCGTTCGCTAGTCGCGTAGAGCATTTGTCCCTCAAATGCCATACGAACGTAGCCGGCTATGTAATTTGCCACTGCCTCTTTGCTGCTGTAGAACACGCCCATACCTGTTTCTTGCCCGTAGTCGTAATATCCAAACGCATGGCCGATATCCTCGGCTGCCTGTTCATCCCATTTTGTTATCTTCATAGCATTTTCTCCGTTCAATAATTGTGTTGTAATTTCTAATTCCACCCATACGGTTAGATACATCTAACCGTAATCATATTATCATATATAGAGTGAAAATGAAACTATGATCTCATTCAGGATGACATGATAGAAATATATGAAGATGTGAAGGATGCCGATGTCATAGTGTTTGCATATGAAACATCACTACTAAAACAATACATTTGTATTGAATTGGCATAAATTAAGTATTATAATTTATAAAGAAGCGGTGGAGTTGCATATTATTAATACTAGGAGGTGCATGAGAATGGCAAGCACAATACAGGTAAGGGTAGACAATGATCTTAAGTCAAAATCAGATAAATTATTTCATGATCTTGGAACAGATACTACGACAGCTATAAGAATTTTTCTTACCCAGGCAGTTGCAAATAATGGATTTCCATTTGAGATAAAAAGGGTTGTTACAGATCCATATGTGGCAATGACAGAGGAACAGATGATAGACAAACTGGCGAAGTCAAGACAACATGCTGAAAAAGGTGAATGTCGTGATGCTGATGTTGTGATAGATGATATGAGGAAGAAGTATGACTTATGAGGTGGTTTTGACAAAAGATGCAGAGAATGATTTGGATAATTTTATTCAATATCTCTTATTTGAAAAACATAGTAAACAGGCTGCAGCAAATGTTCTTCAGGACTTTGAGAATACGAAAAGAAGTTTGGAAAAAATTGCTTCAAGTTTGAAACTATGTGATAATCTGCGCTTGAGAAAGCTGGGATATAGAAGAATTAATTTTGAAAGACATAGATATTTTATGTTATATCGAATAGAAGGAGAACGTATTATAGTAGATAATATATTTCACGAATTACAGGATTTTGAGGGGAAAATGATATAGAACAATCCGTAGCGCAATTAACATTAAAGAGTGGGAAGCAATACAATACGCTTCCCACATATTTTTCTTATATGAGTAAGTGTATGATAGTGTATTTCTATTTGAGATAAAAGTATTGCTGTTGTGCGGACATATGCTTATAATTAAGGATAGATGGAAACACTACTTATGAAAGGAGATGCTTTATATGGCTACAAAATCTGCAAATTTATATGCAAGGATTGAACCAGATGTCAAAGAAAAAGCAGAAAGTATCTTGGCTACACTGGGTATCCCTGCTTCTAGTGCTATAAATATGTTTTATAAACAGATTATCTTACAGAGAGGACTTCCATTTGAAGTAAAAATACCATATGACAGACCTGTTGACATCAGCACATTATCAGATGCAGAGTTCGATGAAGAATTGGAGAAAGGATATGCTGATATGCAGGCTGGACGGACGAAAAATGCTAAAAAGGTCTCTACTGACATTCGTAAGGATTATGGAATATGATATATGAATTAGAGATATCCGAGCAGGCTGACAATGATCTGAGAGGAATTTTTGAATATATTGCCTTTGAATTACAATCTTCTCAAAACGCAAGCGGACAGCTTGACCGTCTGGAAGAGTAGATATTAAGTCTGGATACGATGCCGGAGCGTTATCGAAGATACGAGAAAGAACCGTGGAAAAGCCGTGGACTTCGTGTATTACTAGTAGATAATTATGTGGTATTTTATATTCCTGATAGCGATAAAAAGGTTGTAACCATTCTTAGAGTAATGTATGCAGGACGTGACACAGACAATCAGTTAAATCTATACACAAAGCAATAGGGTAAAGCAAATGCTACAGCAGCATAAAACTGCTGTGGCATTTTGTGTATATAAAACCATGTAATTTTAACTCAAAAGCGTTATATAAATTCCCGTAAGTATCGCAGTCGTTATAACTCCACAGATATTTGCGCCCAGGGCGTAGTCGAGAATAAATGCTGAAGGGTCAGCCTTGGATGCCGCCTTCTGGGCGACCTTTGCGGTAGAAGGTACGCATGACACTCCGGCAATACCGACAGTAGGGTTGAAGTTTCCACGTTTGAAGAGGTATACGATGTAGCCTCCGACTATTCCGCCGATACCTGAGAGGAGCAGCGCGAGCATTCCAAGGATCAGGAGCTTGAGCACCTGTTCATTCAGGAACCAGCTTTTGTTTGGATGTGATCTTGCTTTTTCTCTGTTCCCTGACGATGGCTTTGCCTCTTATGCTCTTCGGTATGAGCAGCTTGAGTGATGCTAATAAAACCATAGGTCCGTCCGCACCGCCGATGATGGAGACTGCGGCTGAAGAACCGGCATCGAGGCCCATTGCCTTGGCGATAGGGTATGTAAGTATGGTGCCCGCCTCTGAGTCCGTTGCTGAATGTGAGTGTGTATATCGGCTGCAGAAAATCTATCTGCATATATTTCATCAGGTCATCGATGGATGAAAGCGGGGGATTGATGATCAGATTTCCTGTCTGGTTATTTTCAAGGAACAGGACACCGGCACAGTCAAGAAGCTCTTCGAAGCCTTTGGCATTTTGTCTTCTCCTGGTAAGCTGTTCGCCGGTCCTTACATTGTATACTATATTTGCTTCTATGATCCGATTTGCATCGGGGGTCTTTATGTCCCCGCTTTCAAGGGATGACTCGGCATGGCTGTCAGCTCCTTTTTGCTAATAACACCCACAATATATCCAATTGAGAAAATGGTGTCAATGAACCGCGGGGGAATTGGGGGTATCTGAACCATATCTTTGCCGAGGGGCAGTACGCTTTCCCGGTTAATATGCGAGTACCTAATCTTCACAAAATCTTCACAAAATAATTAGCACTCACCTCTTGACATTGCTAGCATAGAGGACTATAACATAGTCAAAGATAAGAAAAGGATAGCACAACCGGTGGTGCAGATGACCGTTCGGCATATGCACTGCAGATTTCTGTTATATAACATTTTAGGAAAACAGAAAGGAAGTGTTCAAAATGGATAAGAACCCAAAGCATCCATTGAAGAAAAAGAAAGTAGTTCAGAAGGTATATGCGACAGCAAATCATAACGCTGCAGCAGCTGAAGAACCGGCTACACCAAAGTCAAAAAAGCATAAATAGTATATGAGACAAAGGTCCCCTGTATCTGCATCAGGCAGGTATGGGGGACTTTTTTGTCGTGGGAACAGCAATATATAAATTTAATTTCTGAATATGGGGTTACTGATGTATAATATATATAACAAATATTTATGGGATATATTTTCGGACTTGACAGACTGATATATTTTCGAACTAAAATATATTGAGTGTTGATGGGATAATAGATTTGGGACACATGGGGAATATGAAAAATATGGAGAATGCGGAAGGAACGGAAACAACAGATAAGGTCAGAAAAACGGGTAAGCTGGATGAGAAGCTTTTGCCGCCGGACAAGCTTGTACTGCCTAAGGCCTCTACGCCCCAAAATCAGAACAAGCTTAATATGAAGATACTTCTGGTGGAAATTCTCATTGTGGCAGTGATCGCTGTGATTGTGATAGTTATGGCAGTAAATGGTAAGGGCAGGAATCCTGACATGAAAGGGTATTACTATAGAGGGCGCTGGCATCCAATAGGATTCGCCGGCATAGACCTGTATGGTTTCATTATGCTCATACTTATGTGTATTGGCCTCGGAGTGATGCGGGTAATCCCGGGTACTATAGCGGATTTTTCGACAAGACCGGGGAAAGAGAAACGTGGGGAGCTTGAATCTATCAGGAGAAATAATTATGCAAAGCATTTGTGCAGATTGATCGAGATCGATAAGACGGAAATTTTGGATAATATGAGAGATAGATTCAATCCTGTAGTCCAAATCTTTTTTTCGGAGGCGCAGGCTGAATGTCTGAATAGATCGAGGGCCTGCAATCATCTTATGGTCAGACTGGGGCTTGGCAGTGTGGATATATCTGATCATGTGGTGGTTCAGGAGGCTGGCGGAAAGCGGGAGAGAGAGGTACAGCTCACAGACGTTGCAAATGAGGTGAAGATAAAAACGGCAGTTATCCACGACTTGCCGGTGGTGCTGGATCTCAGCCGTACCGGGGTTATAGGAATAGTAAGTGATGGAAATAAAAAGAGTGCATTTGATATAGCGAGAAATATCATAGGCCAGCTTGAGATAAATGAGACAAATGACAGGATTCAGCTAGCATTTGCCTGTGATCCGGGTGATGGTGAATGGGTAGGATATGATGAGCTTTATCTGGCGGACCGTAAGAATGGAGAAATCTCTTTTGCCGCAGGAGAAGCTGATGTGAAGGGCTTGTTAGACATGCTGGCAAATGAGCTTCAGAAAAGAAATGGTACTCTGGATTATTTTGTGAACAGCGAGAATGTAGGCGGATATAGGCATATAGTTTTGTTTGTTGACGATCCCGGACTTCTGGAGGGGCATTTGATAAATCGGTACATTTTGCCGGGGGAAGAAAATCTGGATTTTACAGTTGTCGTTCTCTCTGATGATGAAGAGAAGTTTATTTTGGAGATGGACTGTGAGATAATACAAAATGATGATTTTGCGGGAATATATAAGCCTGGAACGGAAGAGTGGATAGAGATCAAATTTGACAGGGTGACCGAGGCAAGGCTGTGGAGTCTGGATGAGATTGTAAGAAAGAACAGTGGAAGGATGGTGTGAGATGAGCTACGTAGAATTTAAAGATGTTAAGAAGGTATACAAGACAGGAGAGGTGGAGATCAATGCTCTCCGTGATGTGGATTTTGAGATAGAAAAGGGAGAGTTCTGTGTCATAGTCGGAGCCTCCGGTGCGGGCAAGACTACTATCTTGAATATCCTTGGCGGTATGGATACTCTGACAAGCGGCAGCGTGAAGCTGGATGGCAGAGAGATATCAACTCTGAATAAGAGACAGCTCACGGCATACAGAAGGTATGATGTGGGATTCGTGTTCCAGTTCTACAATCTGGTACAGAACCTTACAGCACTTGAGAACGTGGAGCTGGCGGCACAGATCTGTAAGGAACCGCTGGATGCTGCAACGGTTCTGAAGCAGGTGGGACTTGAGGATCGTATGGCGAACTTCCCGGCACAGCTCTCAGGTGGTGAGCAGCAGAGAGTTGCCATAGCAAGGGCGCTTGCAAAGAATCCAAAGCTTCTGCTCTGTGATGAGCCGACCGGAGCTCTGGATTACAACACAGGCAAGGCTGTGTTGAAGCTCCTTCAGGATACATGCAGAAATACGGGAACGACAGTTATAGTCATAACGCACAACCAGGCACTCACAGCCATGGCGGACAGAGTCATCACGGTTAAGAGCGGAACTGTGGAGAAAGTGGTTATGAATGATAACATCAGGAACGTTGAAGATCTGGAATGGTAGGTGGCCTATGAAATCAATGATGAGACGCACGACATTTCGTGAGATAAAAAATACATTTGGAAGATTTGCAGCCATCATGGCGATCATAGCCCTGGGCGTGGGATTCTTCTCGGGTCTCAAGATGACGAAGCCGGACATGATGAATACCATATCGAATTTCCTTGACAAGGGAAATTTCTATGATCTGCATCTTCTGTCAACTCTTGGATATACGGATGATGACGTGGATTCATTTGCCGGGGAGAAGGATGTGCTGTACGCTGAGGGCGGTTATAGTCTGGACGTCCTATACAAGAACCAGGGTGAAAATGACAGGGTGTTGAAGACTATGTCAGTTCCGGAAAACATCAATAAACTGAGTCTTGTGGACGGACGCATGCCGGAAAAGGAAGATGAATGTGTTGTAGATGCCAAGATGGACAGTATAAAGATAGGTGATGTCATAGAGGTGGCAGATGACGATGCAGCAGAAGGTGAGGACAGCAGTACACAGGATATCCTTAAGGTGAAGAAATTCACCGTTGTCGGAACTGTCAACTCCCCTCTTTATATTAATTTTGAAAGAGGCACCACAACCCTTGGAAATGGTAAGATCGCGGGCTTTGTATATGTCAGCCCTGAAGCATTTGACAGCGAATGCTACACCGATGTATATGTGAAATTTGACCGAAAGTTTGATATGTATGCCGATGAGTATGAAGACTATATAGACGACAGGAAAGACGAATGGGAGTCAATATGTAAGGCCAGTGTACTGGACAGATATAAGGATATCCTCATGGCAAAGGGTATGACGGAGGATATGGTGAAGGACATAACGCTGGATGATGCAGATGGTGTGAATTATTACATATTCGGCAGGGAGACGAATATCGGATATGTCTGCTTTGAGAGCGATTCAGACATAGTGAATGGAGTTGCAAAGGTATTTCCGGTATTCTTCATATTGGTTGCCGTGCTCGTGTGTATGACTACCATGAACAGGATGGTTGAGGAGCAGCGCTCTATGATAGGTATGCTGAAGGCTCTAGGCTATGGCAAGGCGGCGATCATGGGAAAATATATGATCTATTCGGGAACTGCGGCTGTAGTAGGATGTGCAGGTGGATATCTTATAGGTACATATGTATTTCCGGAGGTTATCTGGTATGCATATCATATGATGTATATACATATGCCGCTTGAGAGAACCACAGACTGGACGCTGGTTATTGGCGTGCTGGCAGCATCCCTTTTGTGCACTGTAGGTACAACCTGGTTTTCCTGTAGATACGAGCTTTCTGAGACTGCGGCAAGTCTTATGAGGCCTAAGGCTCCGAAGCCGGGCAAGAGGGTGTTCCTTGAGCATATACCATTTATATGGAAGAGACTGAAATTTCTGAGAAAGGTAAGTGTCAGAAATGTATTCAGATATAAAAAGCGTTTTTTTATGATGATAATAGGAATAAGCGGCTGTACTGCGCTGCTGCTCACAGGCTTTGGAATAAATGATTCCATAAGCGGATTTGCGGACAATCAATATGGGGAGATACAGGTCGGAGATGGAGTGATAACGCTGAATACATCGATTGCGGGTGATAGAGAAGATGAGCGCTTCAGTAGTCTGAAAGACCGGCTGGAGGAGGATACCTCCTGCTATGATCTCGTCAGTGAATCTACCTGGGATCTGGTTCATGATGGCGGCGTAAAGTCCGTGAACATGGTCATCATGGAAGAACCTGAGCACGTTGACAGGTATATGAAGTTTGCGGATAAAGATGGTGCGGAGATAGAATATCCGGGCAAAGGGGAAGCTGTGATCAATACTGCGCTGGCAGAACAGTACGACATCAAAACGGGCGATATAATAATGGTCAGAGACAGCGAGATGAAAGAGATAAGAGTCTCCGTATCAGGCATATTCAGGAATCATGTATACAACTATGTGTATATATCACCTGAAACATATGAGGATCAGATGGGGGAAGCACCTCAGTACAAATCGGTGTACTTCAATCTTGAGGAAGGCGCAGATTCGCACGAGATATCTGCTGATCTTATGGGTGATGCAGCAACAGCATCAGTGACTATCAACAAGGATATGAAGAACAGGATATCTAAGATGATGGAGAGTCTGAATTATATAGTAATTGTAGTTATACTCTCGGCGGGTGCGCTTGCATTTATCGTTCTCTACAACCTGACAAATATCAATATCACAGAACGCCTCAGGGAGATAGCAACCATAAAGGTTCTGGGATTTTTCAAAAACGAGACTTCAGATTATGTGTTCAGGGAGAACAGAGTCCTGACGACATTTGGAATCGCTGTGGGACTTGTGCTTGGAGTGTTTTTACATGCATTTGTCATAGGACAGATCAAGGTGGATATGGTTGCATTTGATACGTATATAGCGCCGATGAGCTATGTGTACAGTATAGTGCTGACATTTGTGTTCAATTTTCTTGTCAACAGAGTTATGTCAGTCAAGCTTGATAAGATAAATATGGCGGAATCGCTTAAGTCGGTGGAATGATCCTTTCATATATGGCATGTAACAGAATAGTTTAGATGTTTATTACGATCCACAGGGCGTACAGTATAGACGGTACGTTCTGTGGATTTTTTTGCAAAAAAGTTGTTTTTACCTCCTGTTACTAGCCTTTTGGTTAGTGTACATGGAAAAACACAGCAATTATAATTGTAAATATATTATTGATACCAGAATGTGGCAGCTTAAAACGGCTGGTGTTCATGGCTGGTTTTTTTAGTGAAAGGGAGGAAGAAATTATGAGAAAGAGGGCGATAAGCTGGGCGCTGACGGCCAGTATGGCGCTATCTATGCTGTCCGGATTTATTCCCGGACAAAAAGCATACGCGGCGGACAGTTCTAAGAAAACAGGCAAGACGGTGGTCGAGACGGAGATTGACGAGAGTACATACAAAGCTCTGGGTCTCAGCACCGATATAGACAAAAGCAAAGCTGCGGTGCCGTATGACAAGGATAATATATCTACATTTGCAGAGGTGAATGAGGTATACGTTGCGGCAAACGGCAATTACAGAAACAAGTACACTGTGCGAGACGGATTTGACAGGATTGGAGATTTCAAGGACAGGACTACAAAGGTAAACAGCAGCCTTGGCAATCTGTACGGAGCGTATGGTTTCTATGATCTTGGCAAAGATAATGTGAAAGTGGAACACGGCGGATCGGGAGACAGTAACATAAGTAGCAACATGGGAAATGTTCTAAAAAAGGACAGTAATGGTTTTAACGGCCTGTATGCGACAAGCGTTGCATTTGATGGAGGCGACGGAAAAACCAACTACGTTGCGGAGCTAAGAGTACATGGAGATAAAGTATTCAGTCCAGCTGGATGGAAAAGTATTAAAACTGTCATAGACGGCAAGGAGTACCGCGGAAAGATAGATGTGAATATTTTCAAGATAGCAGCTGATGGTACAAGATATTCAATTGCTACGCTTACCCCTACTTTAAACAAGAATTCTACATATAGCGATGGACTTTTGTATTTTATCAGAAGATACCAGCAGGAGCTGGATGCGATGTTTGAGATCGAAAAGGCCGATCTGAATGGAGATGGCTTTGAAGATCTTCTCGTATACTGTGGAACTTACGAGGATAGAAATATAAACGATCAGAACATACGCTATGCCATAGTCGATGTATATTATGGCAAGGGAAACGGCAGGTTCACAAAGGGAAATAATATAAGCATACCGGGCGGGCTTGCATCTAATTATGAAAGTGGAACGGGTGGATCGTGGTGTGATTATGGCATAGGAAGAGCTCCTGTGGTAACTCTGGCCGGCGGTGATCTGGAGCAGGATGGCCGGGATGAGGCCGCGGTTGCCGTATCTGGATCAGTTCAGAATCGCAACATGGCAAAGGCAGGTCATATGACCGTCTATACATATAAAGACGGCGGACTTGTCCCTATAGAAGGTCTGAATGAAGTGTCACTTGGAGACACAGATGGCAAAAAACAGAACTACGGAATGTATGCTGCAAACTGTGCATTTGGCCGGTTTAAGTATCCTGGATCAGGAGCCATGGTCACAGGACTTATAGTTGGTGGATATTATTCGAGTAATTCTCAATATTTGCAGATGGAATATGAAGCCACGCAGGCTGCATACAGATACGTATACTACGATAGTCTGACGGATAATTATGTGTTGTCAGATTATCATACGAGAAGCCTGGGGACTAAGAGTAAAGAAATCGTGAAATATCACGAGGTTAAAAATAAAGAATATTACAGACCTGTGAATGCACCTCTGGCGCTTGCGTGTGCAGACATTAAGGGCATGAACGGCAATAATGAAAATGACAGTGTGCTTTTTGGCGCAGAGGTATATGCTTTCTCACTGGAAGATGGCGGAATAACAGGTTCGGAGATAGGAAGCATGAGTATATGTACCGACCAGCGCAATCAGGGCAACGACAAGAAGAAAAAAGATCAGGTGTGGATCGGCGATGTCAGGGTTGGCTGTGTCGATAAGGATGCCAAGGGGAACAATTACAGACAGAGTTTTGTGTGCGTTGTGGGAGTGCACAGAGAGAAGAAACTCAATGATAAAGATGATTATTACTGGCTGGACATAGCGACATTTTCTATGGATGGCGGCAGCCCATACAGCAGTCAGGAGGGTGTAGTATGCCAGTCGAACAGCAGACAGGATATGTATGGAACATTTGTTTCACTGTGTCTTCCGGATATTGATAATGACAGTGTGCGGTTAAAGTACGAGGGAGAGTATCCGGTATACACAAATCCAGAGGTCTATGCAATCCTTCAGGCAAGTCCGTATTTTGATGATGTTCAGGAAGTATATGAATATGTAAATAACGGTGGAACATCATATTCAACAAGCAAAGGTTCATCGAACACGGTATCAGCTAACTTGTCAATATCAGTTGGCGCGTATGTGTCGTCGGAGATCCAGCTCATCGGAGCAGGTGAGGTAGAGGTTGAACTTTCGTATGGAGCAAGCTTTGAATATGCAAATACAAAGACAACGGAATATGAGATAACATATAATGCCGCAGGTGGAGGTTCTGATCAGGTCGTTCTGTACTGTTTGAAATATATGTATTACGAATACTCCATATATGATCCGATTGCGAGAAAATGGGAGCCGGTGGTTATGCCGGTATGTCTCGGACCTTCAACTTCAATCATAGATGTGGCAGATTACGACAAGGTTGCAAGAAGGAGCAAGGGGCTCAACGAGATATATAATAATATTCTGAATAACACAGCGGGAGACCCTGCTACATACCAGACTCTTGGAGGTAAATTAAAGTACGCCTATCAGTCAGGTGGAAATAACAATTATTCTTCTGTAAATGCCAGCTCTGGTGCAGATCAGACTCAGACGATATCTGTGACTGATGAGAACGAGTATTCAACTGAAGTGTTCATTGAGGCGAACGAAAAGCTTGGTGCCGGAGGCGGAGGACTCGGTAATAAGGTCATCGTCGGTGTGACATCAAGCCAGCATGCGGGTCTTGGTCACACCTATGTAAGCTCGAATGGTGTTACATACAGTGGAACGGTGGACAATGTTCCGGCAGACTGCACAGGCTTCTCATTTGACTGGCAGCTGCGAGTGAACACTGCAAAGCTGAACAGCGACAGTGATTCAGTGTTCGTCATTGGCTATGATGTTAAGAATGTTGTTCGTCCGGCGCGTATGCCGATGGGACTTTCTGTTGTCGACACAACGAGAAACAGTGTCAGTCTTGAGTGGTCACCGTCCAATGATGCAGATTACTATGAGGTCTGTATCGTTGATGCAGGAGGTAATTACAACAGCAAGGCAGTTGTGCCATATACAGTTACTGACTATGAAGTGAAGGGACTATATTCCAACAGGACTTACACATTTGCAGTGAGGGCTCTTCAGGCAAATGGTTCAAAGAGTCTGTTCAGCCGTCCGGCAACCGCGACGACACTTCAGGACAGTTCTAATTTCCATATAACAAAGAACCCTGATGATACAAATACGTTTGCGGGTGGAAATGCAGAATTTGCGGCAAATGCGGTTTATTATGATGGGGATGGAGTAAACCAGAGCGTTGGATACAACTGGCAGGTTAATACAGATAATGGATGGAGAAGCGTATCGACAGGAGGCAGCAATCCTACGCTCAGACTTACTGATGTAAGTGATGAAATGGATGGAAACGAATATCGATGCAGAGTTTATTACAACGACATCACACTCTACACCAAGACTGCGACACTCACTGTAAATAAGGCGGACAGCAAGGTCATGCTTCTGGCGCACAACGATACCGAGAATAAAGATCTGTCGGATGGCAGCGTAGTCAGGGCATCGGGCTCAGAGACTACAAAGGTGGAGAACGTGACTAAGGAGAGAAATCTTATAACAGTAACATCCGGAGTCAGGGAATATATTCTTGTCAGCGACGGAACAAACTATATGTGGAAAGATAGTAACGAGAATTACTATCCATGCAGCGTAAGCGTCAAAAAGGACAGCGATGGTTACGTGGATGAATCACAGACATTTAAAGCATCTGATGTGGGTGGCGCGGCATATGGTGTGAGTGAATCAGATTTCATCGCAGATATTGATGGCAATACTTACAAGCTGACCAGCGTAAATGCAGATGACTATGCAGGTGAAAAGGTGTCATATGCATCTGATGATGTTACATATGACAGGATACTCGCAAAATGGGTATCAGAGGATGGCAGCAAGAACTTCTATCTCCTCGGAAACACATCGGGAAGTGAAGACAGTACGGTGTACTATTATGTGGCAGATAGTGAAAGCGGAAGTTTTACGATGACTTCAAAGAAGACTCTGAATGTGTCAGATACTGTCAAGGTGGTCCAGACTGATCTCAAATCAGTATATCAGACCAAGACGGTGAGATCTGAGACCACAGGGGCAGAGGTCACATATACAGGAGACAAGATCACACTCAGCTGTCAGCCAAAATCACTGTCAGGTGAGGATGTACAGGGAGATGTGGAATTTGTCATTACAGGGCCTGAGAGCAAGCGCATAGCTGGTAAGTACGACAGAGCAAATGGCTGCTATACTGCACAGTGGGAGCCATCCGGACAGGGAATATACAACGTATATGTATACTTTGCAGGAAACAAACAGTACAACGACAGTATATCTGACTCGATGTCTATATATACCTCATTTGAGGGAAAGACGAACATGAATCTGACCATGCAGGATAATGTAAGATACGGAGATTCAGTGAAGATGTCTCTGGAGAAAGTGTCATACGACAATACAGGAAAGCTTCAGGATATCACGGACGATTCAGAATACACAGTTAAGATAAAGAATAATAAGACAGGAGAATTTGAGGACACAGACAAATACGAACTTGCAAACGGCGTGTTTATACCGAAGTCTATTGGAATGTTCCAGATAACGGCATCAAATGGCGGAGACAAGACTCAGAAGAATATAAATGTTGGAAGGGCACAGCTTGAGATAGCTGCCCAGGATACAGAGAAAAGTGTAAATGATTCTGTAAGAGAGTGCGAGGATGCGGTGATAACAGGTCTCAAGGCATGGGATACCGACATAATGCCTCAGAGAGACAGGGATTACGAGCTCAGATCATATGGAGTAAGTGGGCTGTTGCCGGGTATATATGATATAGATGTTGCATACGTCAAGGTGGGCGATCAGCATTCACAGGTTATGAATGAACTTGAGAAGAACTATATAATAAACCTGGTTAAAGCATCATACACACTGACAGGAAACGTGTACACCGTCACTGCCAGGCCGGCAAATACACATGGCACAGTTTCAATCAAGTACCAGCAGCCTGGAAATGAAAACAGTGACGGACTCACAGTTGACAGTGGAACAAGACTCCCTGAGAACTCAACGATCACTTTAGCTGCTACTCCTCATAAGGGATATAAGGTTAAGAGCTGGTCACTAAATGGAAAGACAGTTACGGATCCACAGTGTGGAACATCCGGTGGCAAGGCGTGCAGCGATGACCAGATCCAGATGGATAAGCTGAAAGCAAACATGAATGTAGCAGTAAACTTTGAGCCTGTATATCACAAGCTGACATACAAGCCTGACAATGAGGCTCATGGAACACTCAAAGCAAACTATGTGACGGATGGAACAATTGGAAAATCGTTCGGTTCAGGTGCAAACATTCATATAGAACAGAAGGTAAGACTCACTGCGGTTCCGGCAGCAGGATATGTTCTGGATCATTGGACTGTTACGGGAGAAGATGGAGTTCCGGAGACCGTTCTCGCGGAAGATGGAGTGACAAATAACACATCTCTCACATATGATGCAGAGGAGATCAGCGAGGATACACTTATCACGGCATATTTTGCAGAAGCACAGAATTTTAAAATATCAGTCTCGCCTGTAACTGTTGGAAGCGATGGAAAGACTACAGTGACAACAGGTGTGGATGTCACAGTCAAGGCTCAGCGAGTTGACGGCACAGTGATTATAGAGAGCGGTGAAGACGGTATATATGAAGTCAGCCGAGGCGACAACGTAACCATTCAGGTTACAGTTCCGTCAGGACTTCTTCTCGACGGATGGTCAGCAGCAGATGGACAGGAACTTGGAACTGTATCAGCGGATCTCAGGACGATGACAGTGTATGATATAGCTTCAGACCTCGATTATACAGTTAAGTACACTGCGCCGAACAGATACAAGGTGACATATGGTGCGGATGATGATGCAGCCGGTGTAGTAGATGCTGTGGCTACCGGAGGTACAGACGCACTTGTATCCGGTGACAAGCAGCTTCAGGGTAGTGACATAGTATTTACAGCAACTCCAAATGAAGGCTACGAGATAGCATACTGGGAGGTAAATGGCGAGAAGGTTGATGCTGAGGCAGAAGGTGCTGGCGCCCAGAGGTATGAACTAGAATATCTCGGCAAGGATACAAAGGTTGTCGTATACTTCTACAAACAGCCGGTTGTGTCGTGGACATCAGGAAATGACACAGAGATGACTGCAAGGTCAGGAGATTCTGATCTGGCAAATGGCGGATGTATCGCATATGCAAGTAAGGATGATCTGAAATTCACATTTGCGGTGAAGAGAAATTATGAGATAGCTGACATAAAGGTAAATTACGCAGGAGAGGATGTATTCAGTCTTGCGGAGAACAGCGGAGAAGGAAAGCTGGCTGAGACTGCGGATGCTGAGTCCGGAACAGAGAGATACACGTTTACGTGGAGTGCTCCGGCAGATGGATTTACAGGGGATGTGACAGTAAATGCCACATACAGAAAGATATCACCATCCGTGAAGGCTGAGTATTCTCTGAAAGTGATAGAGAAGGCTTCTGCTGGAGAGGCGTCAGGAAAGACACACGGCTCTATAAGTGCAGATGTGTCAAGAAAAAATCTCCCTTCATACATACAGATAGGAGATACCATAAGTGATGCAACGGAGAGCAAATCTGCGCAGATCACAGACATATACAGAGATTCTGTCATCACATTCAAGGTTGTGCCTGATGATGGATACAATGTAAAAGAATGGATCATAAATGGACATAAGCTGACAAGCGAGACGGAGAATATAAAGTTATATTCAGACAAGAAAGTAAATGATACCCTTAAGATCACGGTTGACGGAGATTCATCTGATGTGACAGTTATGGCTGGTCTTGAGCTGGTTGGTGATGTACTCACATTTGGTCCTGAGACAGAGGGAACAGGTGAGGTGAGCGCCATGATCACATCTACAAAGCTGGTGCTCGAATCAGGAGATATGATAGGTGCTGCTTCATATGTGGAATTCACAGCGACGGCTGCAGAAGGATATGAAGTTGCAGACTGGCTTGTAAATGGAATCAGTCAGGGCGTGGCAGAGAAGATATTTGCATACAAAGTGCCAAAGGATACGAGAGTTGATGTGAGGGCTGTGTTTGACAGACCTGTGTATAAGATAACATGGTCAGCGGACGGAGCCGGACAGATAGAGGCAGAGAACGTGACATCAGGAGAAACACTATATGGAGAGTCTGCGGATATCAGAGGCGACAGAATGCTTAAGTTTACGGCTATTCCGGATCTGTATATGGAGTGTACGGGATACACAGTAAAGACAGCAGAGGGAACAAAGGATTACACAGCAGAGGAGCTTGGCAGCAACGTATTTGTGGTTGACAAGGTGGCATCTGACATAGATGTTGTTGCTCACTTTGCTAAGCAGGAACTCAAGTCAGTTATAACCTTTGAGGCAAATGATACTGCTCTGGGAACTGTGACAGCGGTATATGGACTGGACGAGAAGGCTGAGATCACAAGTGGCGATAGCCAGGTATCCGGCGGAGATGCAGTATTTACGGCAGCTCCTGCAGATGGCCAGATGATCGAGGGCTGGTATCTTGATCCTGAGTGTACACAGGCTATAGAAGGCACTGAACTGGAGCAGACTACCTATGAGGTGAAGACTATTTACACAGATGTGGCAGTATATGTTAAGTTTGTGGAGATTCCAGAGTATACAGTTAAGGTAGGTACAACAGGAACCGGATCGGCGAAGATCACTGCATCTTCTGACGGTGAGGAACTTGAGATCGTATCAGGAGAGGTTAAGCTCAAGAGACATAAGGATCTTACAATTACAGTTGCACCGAAGGATGAATACAACACAGTTGAGCACTGGACAGTTGACGGAGCAGATGTTGATTCAGATGAACTCACATACAAGCTGACAGACATAACAAAGGATGCAGAGATATATGCATATATCGCACCATCACTTCTTGTAAATGTAATATTCAAGAATGAGGATGAAGTTAAGAAATATGACAATATAGACATCAGTACAGGTTATGTCGGCGAGGATGGAGATATAAGCGGACTTAAGCCAATAAATGCTGAGAATAACTTAGTGAGAATAGGTTCTGGCAAGGATGTAAGATTTGCCATAACACCTTCTGATGATTATATGATCCAGGCATGGACAGTTAAGTACATCAGAGGCGGAAAGGTTGTCAAGGAAGAGTCTGGCACTGACTTTGGATTTACCAACGAGATACTTTTAAATGATGTTACAAACAGCATAGAGGTAAGTGCAGAGCTTGTTGACAGAGTTGGATATGCCATTCCTGTAGAGGGAAATTATGACAGAGATAATAATCTGATAGAGACTGCAGGTGGTGAAAGCACACCGGAGACAGCTTACACTATAACAGACCTTACAAAGATACCAGACAATGTGGTATTCAAGAATGACAATGGCGTAGTTCTTGATAATATGGTAAGAGAGAACGGAGATGCGAGTGTTGTTATTACACCTGCTGAGGGCTGGAGAATCAGAGATATAATCATTGATGAACCAGAGAACGCTGAAGATTCAGAGGAGTCAGAGAATATCATGTCAGTCCAGCCAGTGCTTGCAGAGGATGGAACTGAGACAGGAGCATATCTTGTAAGTGATGTAAACGTCACAAAGAATATGGAGTTTAAAGTTGATGCAGTTAAGCTTTACTCTGTAACAATAGTAGATACAGAGCATGGAAACATAAAGGTGACAAAGCCAGATGGCACAGAGGTGAAGAACGGTGAAATGATTGACGAGAAAACTGTTCTTACATACACAGCAACACCGGATATGTACTATGACTTTGACGAATGGACAGAGGATGCGGCAGATCAGGCTGAGAGCACATTTGAAAAAGCCCTTGACGAAAGTATCACAGTGGGAGCAGCCTTCAAGGCAAGATATGCGAAGGTAAGTATTGCCACAGTGAAGAATGGTACGGTAACTGTCACAACAGCTGACGGTAAGAAGATATCTAACGGACAGCTGGTTCAGGAAGGCACAGATATCATCTGCAAGGCAATTCCTGCAAAGCATTGTGATCTGTCAGCCTGGGGCGGAGATGCCAAAGGCAAGACTGGTACTACAGTGAAACTTACGGTGACAAAGAACATGAATATAAGCGCGGCATTCAAGTTCAGGTATGTGAAGGTAGCTATTGGAAAGACTGAAAACGGATCGATCACAATCAGGACTGCGGAAGGCAAAACAGTTAAGAATGGTGCATCAGTGATCGAGGGAACGGTTCTTATCTGCACAGCAAAGGCGGCAAATAGCTGTAAACTTGGAAGCTGGACAGGAAGCTTCAAGAGTACAAAAACTTCGGTAAAGGTTGCTGCAAATAAGAATATGAAAATCAATGCCAGGTTTGTAGCAAAAATACCGGCACAAAATACAGCTGGTATCAATAAGAATATCCATGCAGTAGTATCTGGAAACAAAGTGACAGTTGTGTGGGGTAAGGTTAACAAGGCTGACGGATATGATATATATGCACAGAAGTGCTATGTAAACTTTGGCTCGAAAAGTCTTGTTAAATCGGTAAAGGGCGCATCGGCAACCCGAGTTACAATATCCAGAATTAATGGCAAATCACTTGCTAAGTTAGATACGATCAAGCTGAGAGTAAAGGCATATAAGCTGGTAAATGGTAAGAAGAAGTATATAGACAATAGTGTCATGCTTCATATAGTTACCAATAGCAGCAAATATACCAACATCAAGAAGGTTCTGCTTCCACAGAAGAGCTACGTGTTGGGAGTTAAGCAGACGATTAAGCTTAAACCTGGATATACCAAGGCAGATGCCAGCAAGAAGGTGCTTGATGGCACACATGGTGCAAGGTATTTGTATGCATGTACAAATAAAAATGTTGCCACAGTTGATGCCAAAGGAAGAATAAAGGCAAAGGCCGCAGGAAAGTGTACGGTCTATGTAATTGCTGTAAATGGCACTACACAGGCTGTGCAGATTATAGTAAAATAAAAATAGTAGCTGCATGAGGTGCTTGATATCCGGCCCGTTGGGGCTGGATGCAGGCACCTTTGCTGATATATACAGGGTGTTGATTATCTATACCGGGATTAAAAAGTGAGAAAAGGAGATTTGTACATATGGGGAATACGGCTTCGGGTAATAAAGGCTGTTTTATAAAACCGAAAAAAGCCTGGAGGCTTCTGAAGACAGCGGATGAAGGGAATGTAACTGCATATATATTCGGGGTCAGTGGTTCGGGAAAGACGACTCTTGTCAGCAGATATCTTGGAACACGTAAGTACATGGTGGTGGATGCCGGCGGTATCAGACCGGATGACCTTGTGGTAGAAAGCAGCAACGCAAGAAAAATAATTGTCATAGATAATCTGCACGAGCTCTCATGGGGGGATGTGGACACAGTGAGGGAGCAAATCATAGAACTCATTAGAAGAGAAGACGTATGGGTTATACTCGTTGGCCGGTGTCCGGTTCCCCCATGGCTTTCTGCTGTAAGATTTCAAGAAGGATTTTATGTGGTGGACAGCAAGCTGCTTATGTTCAGTCTGGAGGATATAAAGAAGTATGCTGAATACGCTGGATTTAGTATCAATGAGGCACAAGTGCAGAGAATGTACTATGAGACTACAGGACTTCCGCTGGCTGTGGAGATGTGCCACATCAAATACATGGAAATGGCATATACAAGCGAGATAACAGATGATATGTATAATGATTTTTCGAGACGCGTTGAGGATGAGATGTGTAATTACCTTGAGTATCATGTGTATGATAACTGGGATGTGGAAATGCAGGAATTTCTCATGGAAATATCCGTGGTGGATGAGTTTACAACAAAACAGGCTGAGATGATAACCGGAAGAAGTGACAGTGAGCTTTTGATCGAGAGGGCAAAGTGGCTTGGAAACTTTATGACCAGCCGGATGGATAAGGATGGCAATACACAATATCAACTGCAGTTTCACATGAGGGTCTCTATGCGCAGACGTCTTAAGCGGAAGTACGAGAAAGAGCGTATAAGAGGCCTGTATGAGAATGCCGGACTGTTTTACAGACTTAACGGAGATATAAGGAAAGCTCTAGAGATGTATGAAAATGCAGGAGTTACAGAGCGAATAGTTTCAATACTTGTCGATAATGCCAGACATGCGGCGAACAGTGGTTATTACTATGATCTGAAAAAATATTACCTGGAACTTCCGGATCATGTCATCGAGAAAAGTCCTGAGCTTATGTGTGGTATGAGCATGCTGCAGTCACTCCTTCTAAATCCTGATGAGAGTGAAAGATGGTACGACAGACTAAAATTATATGCAGATGAAAACCAGGGAAGTGCCAGGAAAAATGCAAAGGGGCTTTTGCTGTATCTGGATATTGGTCTGCCGCACAGAGGAAGTGTTGATGTATTAAAGCTTTTGAAGTCAGCATACACAATGGTCTTTAATAAGGAGGTAAGAATACAGGAATGGTCGGTTACATCCAATCTGCCTTCAATGATGAACGGTGGAAAAGATTTCTGTGAGTGGAGCAAGAGAGACAGAGAGCTGGCATCGAAGGTTGGCAGGATAGTTGAGTTTGTGCTTGGAAAATATGGAAAAGGCCTTGTAAATCTTGCTTTGGCGGAGAGTTTTCTTGAAAAGAGCGGAGATAATTATGAAGTGGCAACTCTTGCGGCAAAGGGCAGAATGCAGGCGGAAGCAGGAGGAAAAATCGAGCAGTGCTTTGTTGCTGATGGTATATTGGCGTGGCTGCATTTGCAGAACGGAAAGCCACAGGAGGCTCTTGAGGTTTTGAATGGAATAGAGGGAAAGGCTGAAAAAGAGGAAGGACAAAATCTCCTTCCCAATATATATGCATTTGAGACCAGATGCAGCCTGTACAGAGGAGATAGAGCCTGTGTTACAGGTTGGATGGAAAATGCTCCGGATGAAAATGTTGAATTCAGGATATATGACAGGTTTATCTATCTAACCAAAGTGAGAGTATACCTTCAAAGCGGACGGAATGAACAGGCATATTCGCTGCTGACAAAGCTGAGATATTATGCTGAGATGATGTCCCGTACGTATATAGGGATAGAATGTAGTGTGCTGATGGCTGTAGCTTTGCAGCGATTAAAAAATGATGACTGGAAAAAGGCGATGTGCCATGCTATGGATACTGCGATGGAATATAGCTTCACAAGGATTATATCCAGAGAAGGTGCGGCGGTGAATACTCTTATAAATACCTGTGGATGGAAAGTCGAGAAAGATGGTGCTGACGATAAGGAGATAGCCGCAAGAAGGGCATATTTCAGACAACTGCAGAAGGAGACTGAGAGTATGACGAGATACTACCCCGGATATATGAAAGCGGGAGTGGATGATGTTCAACTCAGTGAGACTGCTACAGCCATACTTAAACTGCAGGCAGAGGGGCTGTCCAGACAGAAGATAGCGGACAGACTCAACATGTCGGAGGCGAATGTAAAGTATCATCTGAACCAGGTGTACAGGAAACTCGGGGTGACTGATAAGGCCGGGGCGGTCAGGGAGGCATCTAACAGGGGACTTATCTAGTGATTGTGAGATTTGTGTTCGGTGGTGATTTACTTGAATACACCGCATGTAAAAGTTGTATATGAATGTATATAATTAGGGTGGAAAAACTTAGATTGTTGTTGTATTATGTCTATAATTATGATTACATACGAATCAGTAACGTCAGATTGAGATGAGGATAATTTCCGTATGGCATAAAAGTGTTGGTGAAGATGGCGTTTGGAACTTAGAGAATGAGCGAGTACGGACGGATTCGTATTTGACAGGTATTCAAGGAGGAATTACGACGTGAATTTTTTGGAAGAGAGAATAACTAAGGATGGAATAGTAAAGGAGGGCAATGTTCTCAAGGTGGATAGTTTCCTGAACCACCAGATGGATATACGTCTGTTTGATCAGATCGGTGAGGAGTTCAAGAAGAGATTTGAGGGAACAGAGATCAACAAGATCCTTACTATAGAGGCATCCGGAATAGGCATTGCCTGTGTTGTTGCCAGACATTTTGACGTGCCTGTTGTATTTGCGAAGAAGTCAAAGAGCATTAATATAGAGGGCGATGTGTATGTGGCAGAGGTTGAGTCATTTACACACAAGTGTAAGAATCAGGTTATCGTATCCAAAAAATTTATAAATCCGGAGGACAAGATTCTTATCATAGATGATTTCCTTGCAAATGGATGTGCGCTTCAGGGACTCATCTCCATAGTCAAGTCAGCAGGCGCCAGCGTAGAGGGAATCGGAATCGCGGTTGAGAAGGGCTTCCAGACAGGTGGTCAGGTCATCAGGAATCTCGGATATCATCTTGAGTCGCTTGCGATAGTGGACAGCATGGACGCTGCTACGGGCGAGATAAAGTTCAGGGAGCAGTAGGATCGCTGCGGGATATTTGCTGAGAGGTGGGGTATATGGGAAATAACAATTTAGAAGAAAAAAATGTTTCTATGCCTGAGAAAATTGGAGGCGTAATATTTGGCATATGGTTTGTTGCCAGTATTATAGCCGGATTTGTTGCAAGTGAGATCGGAACGGATGCTGTTATGCTTGTTGTGGGGCAGTTTTTTGCCGGGATAGTTCTTGTCATAATTCTAAAGACTCTTATTCCGATGATTAAGAAGCGAAAGCGGGGGAGCATCATCGGTATAGTGTTCATATCTGTGTTTGCCGGTGCTGCATCGGCGCTGATATGGGCGGCGTGTGCTGTGAAAGATGGCTCTTTTGCGGATAAGATAGTATTGCTCCCGGAACGGATATTGGGGAGAGAAAATTGCAATGTTGGAGCATTTTATGCAGAGATATTTGCCTGTGCATTCTTTGTGGTCAGTGCAATAACACTGCTCTCTGTGATATGTAAGAGAAAAGCGCTTGAGCGAAGATGTTCATTTACTGTGAAAGCTGTATGCCATGATGTACGTGCAGATATGAGACAGGATATGAGAGCCGGCAGAAGATATCCGGAGGCGGGAGTATTTGAATTTACATACAGGGATAAGCAGTATAAAGTGTATGAGCAGACATATGTATATGGACTGAATATAAGTAAAGGCGATGTGGTATATCTTTATATCAACCCAGAAAATCCGTACGAATTTTATCTGGAAAACAGTGGTATATTCAGCAGTCAGGCGATATGGTCAGCAGTTTTTTTGATGGTTATATCAGGTTTGATGGCCGCAGGCTGCAATTTGTTGATTTTTAGGTGAAAAAATAGCCAGGTGTATGTTCTCCAATTTGGAGAATATGCACCTGGCTGTTTCTACGTAATTTTATCTGAAACTCTTCAGCCAATTGACGAGAGAGTCGTGCCAGATATTATCTACGACTGTCTTTTTCATCTGTGCGTCAACAGGTCCGTTTCCGGCAAGCTTTGCCAGGATTGCAGCCTGAAGTTCAGGAACTGTCATGGATTCCGGAGACTTGCTCCAGTCAACTGTGATGGTTTCTGGATCAACCGGGGTGTCGGCGGCAGCTTGGGCAGAAGCGTCCTTGGCTGAATCTTTTACCTCGTTGGCGGCAGTAGTATTCTTCTCAATATCAGTAGTGTTTTTCTTAGCATCTGCAGATTCTGTAGCAGTCACAATGTCTTTGGATTCTTTGGATTCTATCTTTGGTTCAGCTTCCTTATTGCCTTTTGCATCGGTAGCTGTTTCAGATGCTGCTTTATCTTCTGTGTTGGTCTTAGCTTCGCTATCAGTCTTCGTCACAACCTTAACCGGCTTTACATCCAGGTCTGTTCCCTCAGGCACCCAGATCTCACCACTGTTTGCAGGCTGGGTTATGTTGATATGACCATCCTGTACAGATACCTTTTCGCCTGACAGGGCGCCGATGTATGCTGTGCAGTTCCCTGCTGCAAGGTGCATTCCGGCTGGGGCATCGTCGTTGTTCACTGACACGATGACACGTGTTCCGTCAAGATCCCTCGCGTATGCGAACTGTCTGTTGGTGAGCATCAGCTCATCGTAGCTGCCATATGACAGTGCAGGAACGGCCTGACGTACCTTGCCGAGTGCGGCGATGAGTGCTGTGCAAGGGTTAGTTTTTACTGAATCCTTGTAATCTTCTATATTGAGAGCTGGTCTTAAGGAATCGTCCGAGCCATATTCCTTGCGTCCCTCAATGCCAAATTCTGAACCGTAGTATATGCTAGGCACACCCGGAAGAGTGTAGAGCAATACATGTACAGGTGCAAAATGAGCCTTATTGGTAAGCTTTGTATAGATACGCTCCACATCATGGTTGTCTACGAAGTTGTAGAGCTTTAATGTTCCCATGTTCTGGAGACGTCTTACAGTGTGCGCGATTTCAAAATAGTTGTGGTCATTGTGGCCGCTGTACAGAGCCTTGTGAAGTGTGTAGTTGGTGACACTGTGAAGAGTCTCGCCGTTTACCCAGCGGCTGTAGTCGCCGTGGATGACCTCACCCATGAGCCAGAAATCCGGCTTCACTTCATTTGCTGTGCGGCGCAGTGCCTTCATGAAATCAAAATCAAGGACGTCCGCAGCGTCAAGTCTGATTCCGTCCACATCGAACTCACTCACCCAGAAACGAATCACATCGCATATATAGTCAACGACAGCCGGATTTTTCTGATTCAGCTTGACGAGAAGGTTATAGCCTCCCCAGTTGTCGTAAGAGAAACCGTCGTTGTACTCGTTGTTGCCCCAGAAATTCACGTTGCAGTACCAGTCTTTGTAATGTGAATTCTCTCTGTTTGCCTGGATGTCCTTGAATGCGAAGAAGTCACGGCCTGTGTGGTTGAACACTCCGTCGAAGATGACCTTTATTCCCTGTTCATGGCAGTAAGCCACAAATGCTGTCAGGTCCTCATTTGTTCCGAGACGGGAGTCGAGCTTCTTGTAATCTGTAGTCTCGTAGCCGTGTCCGACTGACTCAAAGAGTGGTCCGATGTACAGTGCTGAACCGCCGATCTCCTTTATATGATCCACCCATGGAAGCAGGGTGTTTAAGCGGGGAACAGGCTCACCGTAGTCGTTCTGTTTAGGGGCTCCTGCAAGTCCCAATGGATAAATGTGATAAAATACTGCCTCATCATACCATGCCATAGTTATCCCTCCATTTTTTAAAATTAGCATTTACATTATACTAAAAAAATTAGGAAAAAGCGACAAAAAAACATGTCTATATTGCACGAACTATGGTAGAATCATTTCTGTTGAAATGGACAAAAAAATACAGGAAAGAAAATGAGTAAAGAACAAGCTAAAACAGCAAATTCAGAGCGCGATGATAATTGCAGGAATAGGCTCCCTTATCCAGATCTTCCCTAAGATCGTGCAGACGGTATTTGCTGAGAACTGTGTGGCTGTTGTATTCATAGTTGCCATCATTCTTAATCTTGTGCTTCCTAAGAACATGGATGTCCACGAGACCCCAAAGACTGAAGATGCAGAGTAGATCCAATAAAACATACAGATTATCCGAGAGGAAAACTTACAAGAGGTGTAAGTGTTAATCACAGCGTCGTTCTGATATTATGATATCAGAGCGGCGCTGCTTTTGTATTAACGTGGGCAACGGGCAAAAGTCCGTGATAGCATTCCGGCCCCATGAAAATAAGAAAGGTGAACAATATGGATAGTTTATTAAAGATAGAATCACTGAAGAAATACTATGGCAAAAAGCCAAACCAGACTAAGGCTCTGGACGGCATATCATTTCAGGTCATGCCGGGGGAGTTCCTTGGCATCATGGGTAGCAGTGGATCGGGAAAGTCCACACTGCTGAACTGTATCGCAACGGTCATAAAGCCTGACAGCGGAACCATAGAGCTCCAGGGCAAAGAGATACAGGTGCTTAAAGGTGCGAAGCTTGCGCAGTACAGAGGCAGGGAGATAGGTTATCTGTTCCAGAATTTTGAACTTCTGGACAATCTAACAGGCAGAGAGAACATTATGGTTCCGTTGTCAATACACGGTGTATCCGAGGATGAGAGCAGAAGCAGACTGGAAAAGCTTTCATCATATCTGGAGATAGATAACGTGCTTGACAAATTCCCGTCGCAGATGTCTGGTGGTCAGAGGCAGAGGGTTGCGGCCGCCAGAGCGCTCATACTTAATCCGGGGATCGTTCTTGCGGACGAGCCGACCGGAGCACTCGACTCAAGAAATGCAAAGGCACTCATGGAGAAGCTGTTGGGACTGAACAGGGATGACAACACTACCATACTTATGGTGACCCACGACTCAAATGCGGCCAGCTTCTGCAAGAGGATACTCTTCATACAGGATGGCAGGATATTCCATGAGCTCAGAAGAGATATGGAGAGAGAGTCGCAGCAGGAGTTTTATGAGAGGATACTCAAGCTGATGGCGCAGATGGGAGGAGGCAGCGCAAATGTTCTTTAAACTCGCAATGAGGAACAGCAGGAGAAGCAGGAAAGAGAATGGTCTGTTCTTCGCTTCGCTGGTTGTGTCCATAGTGGCATTTTATATCATATTGGCGCTGTCCCATCAGGATGTGATGATATTCCTGAGAAGTCTTGAAAGCGATGCGGTGAACAGTCTTCTTCAGATAGCGGCGGTATTCTATGTATTTTCACTGGTCATGTTGTTCTTTCTTATATACTATGCAAGCAAATACCAGCTCGAACGACGGAGGCACGAACTTGGAATGTATATAATGATGGGGATGAGAAGATCAAAGCTTTTTGCCCTGCTGATGGCGGAGGATCTGGGCAGCAGCGTAGTGGCTCTGCTCATCGGACTTCCTATAGCGATCCTGGTGTCTGAGGTGGTCAGCCTTCTCACAGCCAGACTGGTAGGTCTTGGCGTTATAGGTCATCACGTATCATTTTCACTGCAGGCAGTCATACTGACAACTGTTGGATTTGTAGCGATAAAGCTTGCAGCATTTCTCATACTGAGCGGTAAGCTTGCAAGAAAGCAGATAGGCGATCTCCTTGTAGATACACCGGAGACAGAGAAGAAACAGCTTCCGGCTCCTGTGTATGGTGTGAGTGCAGTCCTCGGTCTTGTTGCGCTGGTCATTGCATACTGTCAGGGAATAGGCGGCTATTCGTGGATCAGCGTAAAATATATGGCGGTCACCATAACACTGGGATTTGTTGGCATGTTCCTGCTGTTTTTCGGTCTCAGGCTCTTTGTTGATGCACTGGCCAGACGTGCAAATGGCTCAAAACCACTTGCTGTGTTCGGTTTCAGGCAGATACACGAAAATGTAGTAACAAAATCTGGAACGCTTGCAATAAGCTCGATACTCATACTCGGCGCTCTGTGCTGCTGCGGTGCGGGCGTTGGCATATGTATATCCAGACAGAATATGGATCATGTGCTCGATTATACATTTGCCTCATATGGGGATGACGCTGAGACGGACAGCAGGAATATCCGCGCGAAACTGGAGGAAACCGGCGTGTTGGAGGATTTCTCGGACGTATTCGATATGAAGCTTGGTTATATAAAGATGGGTGAAAATGAGTCCCATGATGATGCTGTGAACGTGGGGAATGTCATATCCGCACTTGAAAAACTCAAGGTTTCAGAGGACAGGGACGTGCTTATAAATAACATGTCATACATGACATACCCTTACCTGATCCAGGAGAGTGCGTACAACAAGGTGCTTGAGACTGCGGGAAAGGAGCCTTTGGAGCTCAGAGAGAATGAACTGGCACTCTATACGGATTTCTTTACTGATTACCGCGGAGGTTTACTGAATGAGGTATTGGCAGAGCGTCCGGAGGTGGATGTAAGAGGAGATGAGTATCATCTGACCGGAGAGGTCCAGACCACGAAGATTGTGACAGATTCATCGATAACCCTGTCGTTCGGACTTATCGTGGACGATGATACATTTGCCAGACTGACAAATGACAATTACGAGTTATATGTAAATGCCGTTCTCAAAAAGGATATCGTGGACGATAAGGGCCTCATGAAAGCCATAATGGACGAAAATGAGAAACTTGACGGCATAGATTTTGAGAGTATAAACGCTGATTGCGAGAGTTATCTGCAGAACATAGGAAGAAATATGTTCTACACGGTGGCTGCAGGATATATAACGCTTTATTTGGCGGTGGTGTTCCTCATAATCGCAAATACCATAATCGGTGTTCAGTTCCTGATGGGACAGAGAAAGTCCGGCAGAAGGTACAGAACCCTTGTGAAGCTTGGCGCGACATACGAAATGCTCTGCAGCTCAGCAAACAGACAGGTGGGCTGGTATTTCGGAATCCCGGTTGCCGTGGCGGCGGTCAGCAGTATATTCGGTGTGCGTGCTATGCTCACGGGAATCCTGTCAGAATCCATGCGTGGCAGTGTGAAACAGATACTTATCATAGCTGCGGTTATGATAATCCTGTTGTGTGTGGTAGAATATATCTATATGACAGCGGTGAAACGCTCAAGCAACAGATATCTCATGGCGATGATGACACCGGAAAGGGTTGAGTAAACGGTGAAGTGTGTGATGGTGGTTGAGGACGATGTCCTCATGTGCGATGAACTTCTGGATATGCTAACAAAGGCAGGATACAGGGCAGTTAAGCCAGATGGATTTGACAACATAATAGAACAGATACTGGACATGGCTCCGGATATTTTTCTGCTGGATATCAATCTTCCTGGCAGGAGCGGCTTTGACATATGCCGGGAGATCAAGAGGCGGAGCTCTGTCCCGGTGCTGGTTCTCACATCGAGGGACCAGCTAAAGGACGAGCTCCATGCGCTGGAGCTGGGCGCTGATGAATTCCTCACGAAGCCATGCCGCCGTGAGCGGCTTCTGGCCCGGGTGGCAAATGTGCTCAAGAGGTACGAGGGCAGACAGAACCTGATCGAAGGAGAAGGGTTTCTTCTGGACACTCAGACATACACTCTGTATATAGATGGGAGATCTGCGGTGCTTCCACAGAATCAGGGACGTATATTTGAGACACTTATGACAAGCGGAGGAGATGTCGTGTCTAAGGAGAAACTTTGTGAGGCAGTGTGGGGCACATCGGAGTATATAGATGAAAATGCCCTGCAGGTGAATCTTACAAGACTCAAAAAGAAAATGGCGGGACTGGATATGAAGGCAAAGATCATAGCTGTAAGAGGCGTTGGATACAAAATATTCCCTGGGGACGGAGGTGCCTGACCCACTTGTCAGAGTGGAGAAAATATGAAAAGATTTGGACTTGTTATAAAACAGAATATTGTCTGGCTTGGTCTGCTGCTTCTGACGGACGTGGCGTTCTGCTTCTTCATGTGGCTTGTGGCACCAGAGGCATTTGTCAGAATAAGGGTGCTGGTTGGCATGTTCACTGTGATACTGTTCGCGGCGGTGTGCTCGGTGCTGTGTATAAAGGACAGGAAGAAGATTGAGGCGTTCAGGAGATTTGTCACTGCCCCGGATGAACAGAGCGAGATAGAAATGAGGAGCCTGTGCGGGGCTTCTGAACAGGAATATGTGAGCGTGCTGTCGGAGGAGCTTCACGATCTGAGAGATTCAGTGATGCAGAGTGGCAGACAGCTCAGGGATTATCAGGAGTATGTGGAGAACTGGGCACATGAGATCAAGACCCCCATCTCTCTGCTGACATTTGTGGTGGACAACAGGAGAGATGAGCTGCCTCATAATGTTGTGATGAAGATGGACAATGTGACCAGCCAGATGCAGAACTATGTGGACCAGATGCTCTACTACGCCAGACTGAAAAGCGATTCCAAGGATTATCTCATGGAGAGCATAGATGTGGAAGAATGCGTGGATGAGGTGATAGCTGACTACAGATCCCTGCTTGAGGAGAAGGGCATACGGGTCAGAAAGTGTCTTGAGAATGGAGAGGTGTACAGTGACCGCAGGGGATTGCAGTTTATACTCGGTCAGCTTGTGAGCAATTCCATGAAATACACAAATGAGCAGCCGGATATATCATTTGACTTCTGGACGGCGGGTGACAAAAAGCTGCTGTCCGTGAGTGACAATGGCATAGGTGTAAAGAGCTGTGACATGCCATACATATTCGAGAAGGGTGTCACGGGTGATTCGGGTGAGAACAGGAAGCATGCAACGGGCATGGGACTGTATCTTGTCAGTGAGATGGCGCATGACCTAGGCATCACAGTGACGGCAAATTCAAAGTGGCAGAATGGATTTGAGATAGTACTTGAATTCCCGGATGTGGAGACAAAGATATAAAAGTGAGGAGGCAGATACAGCGTTGTGCGTATCTGCCTCCTCACTTTTTACCGGGATATTTTATAATAAATTTATGAGTGGCGGTCTGTTAATAATCACTTTGATATTTTATAATGTAAGCATTGGCTGTAATTTAGTTGACGGTGCAAAGTCAGTTTAAGTGGGCTGAGGCTTGACATGTAGCGCCAGCCATTTGCCGAAGGCAAATTTTGCATGGCTGGTGTTCAATGGAAAGGAGAATATAATTATGGAGATCAGAAAAGCGACAGCAGAGGATTTTGATATTGTATTTGATTTTATAGAAAAATTATGGACATATAATACATATGACAGGGAAGAAATACGCAAAGTATATATGGACGTCATAAATGACGAATGCAGCTTTGCGTTTTTGTTATGGGATGAAGGCATTTGCAGAGGCATGTGCCATGGAGACTATTTCAATACATTCTGGATGTCGGGGCTCACATGCTATGTGTCAAGTCTCATAACAAGAGAGGAGGACCGTGGCAAGGGATATGGTGTGGCACTCCTGGATCATGCAAAGGAGCTTGCAAAGCAGAGGGGATGCAAGGCCATCACCCTTGATTCCGGACTTCCGAGGACAGGGGCACATGGCTTCTATGAACACTATGGATTTGAAAAGAGCTGTTATGGCTTCGAGATGATGATATAAATTATTTGCAGAGATTTGTAAGGAGGCAAAATATGTGTACAGCAGCGACATATAAGACAAAGGATTTCTATTTTGGAAGAACGCTGGATTATGAATTCTCGTATGGCGATGAGATTACCGTGACTCCGAGAAATTATCCGTTTGAATTCAGATATATGGGCAGGATGGACAGCCATTATGCCATGATAGGAATGGCACATGTGGCAGGTGACTATCCTCTCTACTATGATGCTATAAATGAGAAGGGGCTTGGAATGGCAGGCCTGAATTTCGTTGGAAATGCAGTGTATCAGGAAGCTGATGAGAGTGAAGACAGGAACAATGTAGCTCAGTATGAGTTTATTCCATGGATACTCGGAAGCTGTGCCAGTGTAGGCGAGGCAAGGGTGGCACTGGATAGGATGACTCTGACAGGAACACCGTTTTCCGAGCAGCTTCCTACAGCGCAGCTCCACTGGATCATTGCGGACAGAAATGGTGCCATAACAGTGGAGTGCATGGCTGATGGGCTGCATGTGTACGAGAATCCGGTTGGAGTCCTCACGAACAACCCGCCATTTCCTCAGCAGATGTTCCTGCTCAACCAGTATATGGGACTGTCACCGAAGCAGCCAGTGAACACATTTGCACCTGAGGTTGGGCTTGTCACTTACAGCCGCGGCATGGGAGCCATAGGACTTCCGGGGGATCTGTCGTCCACGTCAAGATTTGCCAGGGTGGCATTTGTGAAGCAGAACAGTCTGCCTGCGGATTCTGAGGCTGAGAGTGTAAGCCAGTTCTTTCACATACTTGGCTCTGTGGATCAGCAGAGGGGCTGCTGTGAGGTTGCGCCTGATAAATATGAGATAACCATATACACATCCTGCTGCAATGCTGACAAGGGAATATACTATTACAATACCTATGAGGGTCATCAGATAAATGCTGTTGATATGAACAGGGAGGATCTGGACGGCGCAGAGCTTGCCAGATACCCTCTTATCCAGGGGGAGAATATCAATTGGCAGAACTGATGTATGTGGCTTACAAGGGAGAAAGGATGCTGTATGAGTAAAAGCAAGGTTACAATAAAAGAAATAGCGGAGATGGCTGGGGTGTCAATAGCCACGGTATCACATGTTATAAATAGGACGAGGTATGTAAGACCTGAGCTTGTGGATAAGATAGAGAAGATCATTGTAGAGACAGGATACCAGAATAAGATAGCTGATAAGGAGAGAAAACTGCTGGTTGGACGGGAGTCCACGATAGTTGCAGTCATTCCAAATATTGAAAGTACTATATACAGAGATATGGTAGCTTATGTGAAGCAGCTTGTCAGTGTGCAGGGATATCAGTTCCTTGTGGCGATAACAGACAATGATCTCAAGGAGGAGGCGCAGGTGCTTGCCGGACTTCTGGTCAACAAGAAGGTTGCCGGTATCATACATGCGCCGGTGAGCGATGTGGCATCTAACTACACAAAACTCATACAGTCGGGTGTTCCATTTGTCTGCGTGGAGAGAAATATACTTGGATCAGGGATAGACTCAGTTGAGTTTCGCGACCGTGAGGCTATATTTAAGGGCGCGGATTATCTGCTTGCGAGTGGACACAAAAATGTTTTGTTTTTCAGAGAGAGTACGGACAGTACCACCAGGGATGAGAGAACAAAAGGTTTCCTGAATGCTCTGGAGAAATACAATATAAATACAAATGATGCAAACATTGTTGATGTGACGTTGGAAAAAGGAGAGGATGACTGCATGCTGGCTATTCAGAAAGCCCTGCGCAGATACAGGCCGACCGCTGTACTTGCGGGGGGCAACAGAATAACTCTTTATCTTATGAAGACGCTGAGAGATATGGGAATCGACTGTCCGGGAGAGATATCTGTGGTTGGATTTGGTGATGAGAGCTGGTCTGAACTTACTTATCCACCTCTTACAATACTGAGAAGAGATGTGAAGGGACTAAGTGCCAAGGCTGTTGGGATGTTGTTTGAGAAGATCAATACGGGAGTTGCCATATCGCATGACTGTTATGCAGATGTAGAGCTTGTAGTCAGAAAATCCACAAAGATGCTTGACAATGGACCATTTGGAGATAAAGCGGCAGCACCGGATTCGGTTGTACTGACAAAAGAAGAGAAACACAGACTAAAGGCAGGACATTTCAGGGTTGCGATCTCTTTCCACTATACCGGAACGTCTTGGGCAGAATTGCATGAGAAGGGAATTCGGGAGGAACTTGAGCAGTTTGGAATAGATGTGGTGTCGGTTATGGATGCGCACTTTGACTCGGAACTGCAGAATGCACAGCTTGATGGCATAAGACTTCAGAAACCGGATGCAGTTATAGCTATTCCAGCGGATGACAGCCGTACCAGAGAAAAGTTTCAGGAGCTTTCAAAAGTGTCAAAGCTGGTGTTCATAAGCAATGTTCCGGAGGGTATGTCCAAGAACAGCTATGTGTCCTGTGTATCAGTAAATGAGTCGGAGAATGGAACGAACACGGGAAGAATGTTGGGAGAATATTGTAAGGAAAATAAGAAAAAAAAGGCAGGTTTTATTATTCATGGCGCGGCATTCTATGGAACAAGAGTCAGGGATAATGCTGCTGAGAGAATAATCAAGGACAGTTACCCGGATATTGACATAGTGACGATCAGGAGCTTTGGAGAAATATCCAATGCATATCAGGTAGCCAAGGATGTGATAACTGCCAATCCTGAAATTGAGGCAATGTATGTGAGCTGGGATCGCCCGGCGCTTCTGGCTATAAAGGCGCTCAAGGAGCTTGGCAGGGAGGATGTGGCGGTGTTCACAACTGATCTTGACCATGGTATAGCTCGGTGCATGGAAGAAGGAATAGTCAAGGGACTCAGCACGCAGAGACCATACGAGCAGGGAAGAGCGGCTGCGGCGGTTGTTGCCAAGTCCCTGGTAAGTGAAGAACAGCTTCCAAAGTATGTGGGAGTTCAGCCGTATCAGGTTGAGCCAAAACAGCTCAGGCTTGCATGGAAGGAAATCTTCCATGAGTCCATGCCGGACAGACTTGGGTGATATGACATCCGTCAGAGAGAAAATTGTATCTTTCTGGCGGATTTTTTGCGTTTATACACAAGACCTTGGAAGATTGTATCTTTTTCGCCTGAGAAGTTCTCAAGGATACAATTTTGTGTCCAAGTTGCTGTAACCACACCCAAAAGAGAAAATTCCCGGGGAAGTGGTACCAGAGACAAAGGACAAGATTACAAGATACAAGGTGACAAGTAACGGGTGTCAATCATACACTACAAATCCCATAAGTATGACGTATCGTAAAATATTTACGTAAAAAATAATAAAAGACCTGCGAACCCTATAATGCAATCGAGTGTTATTTGTACATAATGACGAATAAGCAATAAATAAAACACTTGATATTGACAATAACCGACAAAGGTTATATCATCAAAACATGCAAAGGACGAAAAACAGTTTAAAATTTACGTAAATTAAACCGGTTGTAAACAGTTTTTCGACAACGAGTTAGCAAAATAAAACGCATGATATTGGAGGTAAAAATTATGAGAAGATTTAAAAAGTTATTAGCAGTTGGAGCATGTCTGTGCATGTCACTCAGTTTACTGGCAGGTTGTGGATCAGGTTCAGGGAACGCTTCGGGCAACGGTTCATCTGAATCAGGTACAAAACAGGAGAGCACAAAGTCATCTGACCTTTCATTTGCATTCTGTACAAACACACTCAACAACACATTCCAGAGTTCGATCGATGCCAAGCTCAAGGAGCTCTGCGATGCGAACGGAATATCATATACATGCCTTGATCCTGACTACGATCTGAACACACAGCTCAGCCAGTTATCAGACGTGGCAAATAGTGGATACGACGCAGTGTTCATCATCCCGGTTGATTCAGCAGGTATCACATCAGGTCTTGCAGAGATCAAAGATGCAGGAATCCCAATCTTCAATGTAGATACAGCAGTTATCGAGGATGATATAGAGAACTTTGTAACACAGTTCGTTGGAACAAATGCATACATGGCAGGACAGCTTGTAGGTGAGCAGATGGCTAAGGATTATCCGGATGGAGCAGACATTGCGATCCTTGACTTCCCATCAAATGAGAGTTGTGTAGACCGTGTAAATGGTTTCCTTGACGGACTCGGTGATAACAAGGATAAGTTCAACATCGTAGCACAGCAGGATGGCGAGGCAGCACTTGATGCATCAATGAGCCTTGCAGAGGATATCATCACAGCAAACACAGATCTTCAGGCATTCTTCTGTATCAATGATCCTTCAGCACTTGGCGCTGCAGCAGCAGTTAAGGCGGCCAACAAGACAGGTCAGATTGGTGTATACAGTATCGATGCTTCACCAGATGGCAAGAAGGCACTCCTCGACGGCGAGTTCACAGCAGTTGCATGTCAGGTTCCTGTACAGATTGCAGAGTATGCATTCAACGCAGCACAGAAGTATGTAGGCGGAGACACAACCATCGACGAGAAGAAGGTATATCTTGATTCACACCTCGTACTCAAGGATGAGGCTGAAAAGACAGTTAACGACTGGCAGTAAGGCCGGATCGAAGCCGGAAGTAACAGCACGGGGCTGCCCCCGGCTGGACATACATGACACAACGTAGGTGTATATAATACGGGAGAGACCGGGGATTTTAGATCTCCGGCCGAGATCCCGAAAAAGCAGGATAACAAAAGATCTATTTTAGAAACTTGGAGGTTTAATATGGGACAGACAGTTCTGGAAATGATAGGGATAAAGAAAAGCTTCTCCGGAATATATGCTTTAAGTGGCATCGACTTTTCCCTTGAGCTGGGAGAGGTACATGCACTGCTCGGTGAGAATGGTGCAGGAAAGTCCACACTGATCAAGGTCCTCGGCGGAATTTACCAGCCCGACAGCGGAATCATCAAGGTAAATGGCAAGGAGGTCAAGATCAACGGAGTTCCGGCTGCCAGAGAAAATGGTATAGGAATAATACATCAGGAAATCGTACTTGTTCCATATCTTTCGGTGGCACAGAATCTGTTTCTCGGCAGAGAGATAAGGACAAAGCTCGGAACGCTGGACTTTGCAGAGATGAACAGAAGAGCAGAGGAGATGATATCATCCCTCGGTGTGAATATAAAAGCAGACACTATAGTAGAAAATCTGACCATCGCACAGCAGCAGATGGTGGAGATCGTCAAGGCGGTCTCATTCAACGGTAAGATCATAGTTATGGATGAGCCTACCTCATCACTTTCAAATGAAGAGGTGGAGCAGTTATTTGAGATCATTGAGAATCTCAGAAAGAAACAGGTAAGTATAATCTACATCTCCCATAGAATGGAGGAGCTCTTCAGGATATCTGACAGAGTTACCGTCATCAGGGATGGTGCATACGTAGGAACAAAAAAGACATCAGAGACAAGCCCGAATGAGCTGGTTGCGATGATGGTAGGAAGAGATCTGGAGAGCTTCTACGCAAGAGATTACTGCGACATGGACAAGGCAGAGGTTGCTCTGGAGGTAAAGAATCTTTCCCAGACAGGTGTCTTTGAAGATATAAGTTTTTCGGTACACAAGGGCGAGATCCTGGGCTTCTCAGGTCTGGTCGGTGCCGGACGAAGTGAGATCATGGAGGCGGTATTTGGCGCGACACGGCCTACATCGGGAGAGGTGATACTCGGAGGAAAGCCGGTTCACTTCAAGAATCCAATGCAGGCTATCAAGGCAGGCATAGCACTGGTTCCGGAGGACAGAAAGAAACAGGGACTGGTACTCGGCAATAGCGTGGCATTCAACCTTACACTCTCATCCCTCAGATTCTATATGAATGGAATCGCAATAAGCGAGAAGAAGCGCGGCGAGGTAATAGACCATTATTCACAGAGACTTAGGATAAAGGCGGCATCGCCAGAGATTGAGGCGGGCAGCCTGTCAGGTGGAAACCAGCAGAAGGTGGTTCTGGGCAAATGGCTCGCGACCAAGCCGGATGTACTTATTCTGGATGAGCCGACCAGAGGCGTGGATGTAAATGCAAAATTTGAGATATACACAGTAATCAATGAACTGGCAAAGGAAGGCATAGCGATAATCATGGTATCCAGTGAGCTTCCTGAGATCATCAACATGTGCGACAACGTATGTGTGGTCAGAGCCGGAAGACTCGTGAAGAAGCTGTCAAAGGACGAGCTCTCACAGGAAGAGATAATGAAATACGCTGCAGGAGGTATCGAATAATATGGGCGAGACAAAGAAGAATTCAAAAGCAACTTCTATATTAAAGAACAATCCCCTGACATCCATAGTCAAGGGCAACATAGGAATCATAGTGGTTCTGATAATCATGTGTGTGGCGGTAGCACTTGCCACGGACAAGTTCCTCACGACCAATAACATCATATCAGTGCTTAGACAGATATCGATCAACACATACATAGCACTTGGAATGACACTGATAATAATACTTGGACACATTGACTTGTCAGTTGGATCGATAGTAGCCATGTCGGGAACCCTGACCGTAGGATTTATAGTTAACCAGGGACTCCCTCTCGGCGTTGCCATAGTAGCAGGACTTCTGGTTGGTACAGCAGCGGGCTTTATAAGTGGTTTTATAGTTGCTAACTTCAAGGTGCCTGCATTCATCATCACAATGGCCATGATGAACATAGCAAGTGGTATAGCTTATGTCTACACAGGTGGACAGTCAACACGTATCACCAACAAGATCTTCATCGAGATCGGAACAGGATACCTGTTCAATGTGATCCCACTCCCTGTAGTGTACATGGTAGTGCTCATCATACTGTTCAGCTTCATCCTCAGTAAGACAAAGTTTGGAACATATGTATATGCGATAGGTGGTAACCGTGAGGCTGCAAGACTCTCAGGTGTACCTATCAAGAAGATAGAGATCGTAGTATTTACAATATCTGGACTTCTCTCAGCATTTGCAGGACTTGTACTTTGTTCAAGAATGTACTCAGGCCAGCCTTCAGTAGGAAGCGGATACGAACTTGATGCCATCGCAGCCTGCGTACTTGGCGGAACATCCATGACAGGAGGTAAAGGAAGGATCAGTGGAACCGTATTTGGTGCCATGGTCATCGGAATCATCTCAAATGGTCTTAACCTTATCGGAGTGTCATCATACTGGCAGCTCATCATCAAGGGTCTTATCATCGCATGTGCAGTACTCCTTGATGGACAGAAGGGCAAGCTTGAGCTTCTCAAGAAGAAGAAACTGGCAGCAAACTAGTAGAAAGAGAGGACTGATAATATGGAGATTTTTAGAAAGATGTCCTTCGCGGATTCCACGGGAGATGCAATACCTTTCTACCACGAGGGCAAATATCATATATTCTCACTGACTTCCCCTCCGGGAACAACAGTGTACCCGGCAAGACTCAGAACAACATGGAGCCACAGTGTATCAGATGATCTGGTGCACTGGGAGGAGCTTCCTACAGCGCTCTATCCGGGCGAGGGCGACGAGCCGGATGCATCAGGAGTATGGACTGGATCAGTCATATACGGCGAGGGCAAATACCATGCATTCTATACAGGCTACTGCCTCACCGCAGAGTATCAGCAGACCATATGCCACGCTACAAGCGACGATGGAATCACGTGGGTGAAGGATGCAGCCAATCCGGTCATCACACCTATGATAGAGCTTTACGAGAAGCTTGACTGGAGAGATCCATATGTATTCTACAATGAGGAGGACAAATGTTACTGGATCCTCATATCAGCGAGAAGGTTGGATATGCCGATAACCAGAAGAGGATGTATAGTTCTCTACAGATCAAAGGATCTGGTCAACTGGGAATATTACGGACCGATATATTCACCGGGACACACCAACTGTCCTGAGTGCCCTGAGATGTACAAGATGGGAGACAATTGGTATCTCTCATACTCAAGATTCTCAGAATATGTAAATACAATATACAGAGTTGCAAAGTCACCATTTGGCCCATGGAGAAAGCCAAAGAAGGATGGCATAGGCGGAAGAAGATTCTACGCAGCCAAGTCCATGCAGGATGATGACGGCAGACGCTTCTACTTCGGTTGGGCTCACGACAGAGCAGACAGAAGCGACAGAGGTGAATGGTACTGGGGCGGAACCTTCTGCGTGCCGCATGAGGTAGTTGCCACAGCGGATGGAGGACTTGACGTAAAGCTTCCAAAGGAATATGAGCATGTATTTGAGAAGCCTGTGGCATGGGATTACATCCCTGTACTTGGAAATGCAGAGCTTCACGGAGACAGACTGGTTGAGATGGATTCAGTAAGCACATGTACATACGGATTCCTTGGACACAACGAGGAGAGCTACATGCTGAAGTGCAAGATCATGCCTAGAGAGGTGTATGACCATTTCGGTATACTGCTCAAGTCAGACAAGGAAGCAAGCGGATGCCTTCTCCTTGAGTTCGATGTGGCCATGCAGAGAGTGTCACTGGTAAATCTTCCTATGGGAGTTGACCCGTTCTGGGTTCAGTCCTGTCAGGCTGTGCCTCCTGCAACGGAGCCGGGCCCTGATGGAGTCAGAGTGTGCGAGAAGACATTTGACATAACAGAGGGCAGCGAGATAGATGTGAAGATCATCGTTGACCATGATATGGTGGAGGTATTTGTCGGAGAACAGGTGGCGTTTACATACAGAATATATGCGAAGCCTGAGTTTGAGACGGGACTTCTGGCACAGGATGCAAGAGTAGAATTCTATGACATAGAGATCACAGGAAAGTAAAATTCACAAGGAGGATCCAACATGGAAAAGAAATATGATGTTGTGGCTCTTGGTGAGTTCCTGATAGACTTTACCCCTGCCGGAAGCACTGATTCCGGGATGAAGCTCTTCGAGCAGAATCCCGGAGGAGCTCCGGTGAACATGCTCACGGCAGTCAGCAAGGCCGGACTTAAGACCGCGTTTATAGGAAAGGTCGGGGATGACATGCACGGCAATTTCCTTGTTGAGACGGCAAAGCAGGCAGGGATAGATACCAGAGGTATAGTTGTCGATGACACGGTATTTACCACTTTGGCATTTGTCACTCTGGATGAGAACGGAGAGCGTGAATTCTCATTTGCCAGAAAGCCGGGAGCGGACACGATGCTCTGTTACAAGGAAGTGGATGCCGACCTGCTAAGAGACACAAAGGTGTTCCATATAGGTTCGCTGTCTCTCACGGATGAACCGGCAAGGACCACCACGTTTCAGGCGGTGAAGGAGGCAAAGAAATACGGCGCGGTGATATCGTATGATCCGAACTACAGAGCACCGCTGTGGGACAGCAGAGAAAATGCGATGGAGAGGATGAAGAGTATTCTTCCATTTGTAGATATAATGAAGCTTTCGGACGAGGAAACAGCGCTACTCACACCATTTTCCGATCCGGAAGAGGCAGCAGAGTATCTTCTGGGAAGCGGCGTCAGACTTGTTGCGGTCACCCTGGGAAGTGAGGGTGTGCTGATATGCAGCAGGGATGGAAGCCGGAAGGTTCCCGGATTCGTCAGCCATGTGGTAGATACGACGGGGGCTGGAGATTCATTCTGGGGAGCATTTGTATCACAGCTTGTCAGAGCGGATAAGAGACTGGAGGAGTTCAGTATAGATGAGCTTGCAGAGTGTGCAAGATACGGAAATGCGGTTGCGAGCCTGTGTGTCGAGAAGCGCGGAGGACTCAGATCGATTCCTGAAGAGAGCGAGACATTTGAGAGACTCGCAGTAAAGTAAGTGTACTACAATTTTTCACATAAAATATTCCCTTAACCCTGAAGGCCGGAGAGTTTCCGGCCTTCTTTTTTGTACAATCTAACATTTGGACAGTATAACCATTCAAAAGTGCATTGACTCATAATTCCATTTCCTATAATATGTGGCTGGTGAACAAAAAAATAATCATATATACCACATATTATTAGGAAGAGGAATAAATATGAAGAGTAGATTGACGAGAAAAGAAATGCTTCCGCTTGTGGGAATGACCGTCTCGGCGTTCATATTCAACACATCGGAATTTATGCCAATTGGCTTGCTGACAGACATTGCAAAGTCGTTCAGCATATCGGAGTCGAAGGCGGGAATGCTTATCACAGTGTATTCGTGGATAGTCATGCTACTGTCCCTCCCGCTCATACTTCTTGTGTCGAAGATAGATTTCAGGAAGCTGTTCATGGGAACGATCGCACTGTTTGGAATATGCCAGATCATGTCCGTGATCGCGCCGACATACGGAGTGCTCATGGCATCGCGTATAGGCGTTGCGTGTACCCATGCGATATTCTGGTCGATAGCTTCACCGGTTGCCATAAGACTTGTAAATGAAGAACACAGATCATTTGCACTGAGCATGGTCGTGACTGGAACATCCATAGCTACTATAGCCGGACTTCCGCTTGGAAGACTTGTTGGACAGTATATGGGATGGAGAGTTACGTTTCTCATTGTCGGAATCATAGCATTTGCAGTGCTCGTATATATGGCGTTTGTTTTCCCGAAGATAGCGAGCGGAGAGCAGTTCCATGTAAGGGATCTCCCGGCACTCCTGAAGAATCCGGTGCTCATCTGTCTGTATGTCCAGACCATACTTTTTGTGCTTGGATATTACACAGTTTACAGTTATATAGAACCGTTCATGCAGCAGGTTGCAAAGCTCCAGAACAATGTCATCACTGTAGTGCTCCTGATATTTGGAGCGATGGGACTTCTCGGAAGCTATCTGTTCTCAAAGCTTTATGACAAGCACAGATTTGCATTCATCGGTACAGTCATGGCAACTCTTCTTGTGTGGCTACTGCTTCTGCTTCCGGCGTCAAAGACGTTGGCGACCATGGTACTCCTATGTGCATTCTGGGGAATAACAGCCATGGCGTTCAATGTGACCACGCAGTCTGAGGTTATCAGAAGTGTGGATGAGAAGGGCTCTGCCGTGGCGACAGCTATATATTCAGGACTTTTCAACCTTGGTATAGGTGGGGGAAGCTGGATCGGCGGAATAGTGTGTGACAAAGGTGCGATATCGTATATAGGATTAGTGGGTGCGGTATTTGCGGTTATATCAGTTCTATTCTTTGCATTTGTACTTCTAAGAAAATTGAGACAGAGTGTGAACTGACAGCGTATTTGCATATAATTAAATGTAATTGAAATATAATGGCGCGGCAGTGCTGGCATACAGGTTCGGTTTGGAACATGGCATGTCAGGACTGCCGTTTTTTTTAGTAAGTTTCTAATAATGGGTTGACATATTATCAAAATGATAATATTATATAAAACAACCTGAAGATATTATCAAAACGATAATAATGGCGGCGGTGAGGGCACATGTATATGTACTTATATGCTTTATAAGGAATCCGCGCCTTTGTGGATTCCCTCATGAAAGCAGAAAGTTGAATGTGAAAAGGAGAAAAAATTATGGACAAAAACAAGAAAAAGACACTTATAGTAGTTGACATGCAGAATGATTTCATTGATGGGGCACTAGGCACAAAGGAGGCAGCAGCCATCGTGGAGAATGTGAAAAAGAAGATAAAGGAGTATGCTGACCGCGGGGATGAGATCATCTTCACGAGGGATACGCATTATGAGGATTACATGGAGACAAACGAGGGAAAGCATCTCCCGGTTCCGCACTGTATAGAGGAGACTGAGGGCTGGGAGATCGCAGCTGGCCTTGAAGTCCCGGGAGCTATATACATCAACAAGACCAGCTTTGGATATACAGGATGGGGAGACTTCGATCTTCAGGATGTTGAGATGGTAGGTCTTTGTACGGATATATGTGTCGTGTCGAATGCTCTGATCATCAAGGCTCTGTACCCTGAGATAAATGTCAAGGTTGATGCGAGGTGCTGTGCAGGAGTGACGCCGGAGAGCCATGAGGCTGCGCTCGCCACCATGTCGATGTGTCAGGTGGACATAATCAGATAACGGCGGAAATATAAAGGAGGATGAAGCATACGTATGAAGACATATGAGATGAGTGACGAAGAGAAGGAATTCCTTGCCGGATATGACCTGACAAAATATGACAGGCCATCTGTTGCCGCGGATGTGGTTGTATTTTCAGTTATGAAGGATGACGAGTGCGAGGATGTAAGAAGACTTCAGGAGAAGAAGCTCAAGATACTACTGATAAGAAGAGGTGGATTCCCATATAAAGGAAGCTGGGCTATGCCCGGTGGGTTCTGCAGAAAAGGTGAGGATGTCATAGATTCGGCCAGAAGAGAGCTTTGCGAAGAGACTGGTATAGGAGATGCATATGTAAAGCTTGTTGGAGTGTATGGCGAGCCGGGCAGAGACCCGAGAGGCTGGGTCATATCATCAACTTATATGGCACTTATGAACGGCAGAGACTGTCACCTTAAGGCAGGAGATGATGCACAGGATGCAAGATGGTTTACGGTTGAACTGACAGGGGTGTCAGGCACAGGCGAAGAAATTGCGAAAAATGAAGTTGAAGCTTCATATAAAGTCCAAAACGGGAAAAGATACAGGCTGGTTCTCAAGAATGCAGACTCTGATATAAAACTTACGGCAGTGCTGCGAAAAACAGATATGAGCTCATGCGGACGAAGCTCGGACAGCTACGACATAGAGGAATGTGAAGGACTGGCATTTGACCACGCAAGAATCATAACAGAGGCGGTGCTAGGACTGCGGGAGGATGTCAGGAGAGATATGAAGCTGGCATTGGACCTGCTGCCGGATAGATTTACACTCACTGAGCTTCAGAATGTATATGAACAGATATGGGACATGGAACTTACCACACCTAACTTCAGAAGAAAGATTGTGGAATATGTTGAGGAGACTGATGCATATCAGTCCGGTGAGAGATACAGACCTGCCAAACTGTTCACACGAAGGAATGATGCAAGGAAGTAGAGACTATAGTGTAGTGGATTGATGTTTAAAAGGGAGGAATGAATAGATGACATTTAAGAAATTTATAAAAAATGAGATAGAGGGCTGGAAGAAGCTGGAGGTCACCTGGCTGCTTATCGCATGTGCAGTCATCGTGGGGCTGTCCATATATTGGGATGATACGGTTATGGGGATCATATCGTCCACCACAGGCGTGGTCTGTGTAGTGTGCACGGGAAAAGGGAAGTTGTCAGCGTACATATTCGGTCTTGTGAATACTGTGCTTTACGCGGTTATATCGTATAAGGCTGCACTGTACGGAGAGACGATGCTCAATGCGCTATATTATGTGCCTATGCAGTTTGTTGGATTCTATGTGTGGTCAAGGCATATGAATGATGAGACGCATGAGGTCAGAAAGAAACACATGAAGGCGGTGGGAAGGATATTCATGGTGCTGGCGGTGGCACTTGGCACATTTCTGTATGGGCTGCTGTTAAAGAGACTCGGGGATGCCATGCCATTTGTGGATGCGTTTACAACGGTTTCATCGGTTGTGGCGATGGTTGTATCTGTAAGAATGTTCGCGGAGCAGTGGTGGATATGGATTGCGGTAGATGTGTTTACAATATATATGTGGGCACAAAACTTTGTGAGTGGCAATGACAACATAGCAACGCTGCTCATGTGGATAGTATACCTTGGAAATGCCGTTATTATGTGTGTCAGATGGGAACGCGAGGTCAGAAGAAATCGCCTGGACGAAGTACACGTTTTCGAAGACTGCACGGCAACAGAGTAAGGGAGGCTGACAAGTTATGTATAGATATAAGGTAGGAATGTATGGGGGTTCGTTTGATCCGCTTCACATAGGACACATCCACGACATCATACGTGCTGCGGCGATGTGTGAGGAACTGTATGTGATGATAAGCTGGTGTGAGGGCAGAGAGTCTGCCTCAAAGGAACTGAGATATCGCTGGATACTTAACAGTACAAGACATCTGCCAAATGTGAAGATAATCATGATAGAGGATAAGGCGGTCTCAAAAGAAGAATATAATACGGATTATTATTGGGAAAAGGGAGCACAGGATATCAAGGACACGATAGGAAAGCCTATAGATGCAGTGTTCTGTGGTTCGGATTATCTTGGAACCGGCAGGTTTGAGAGTCTGTACTGTCCGGAGAGTGAGGTCGTGTACTTTGACAGGGCGGAGGTTCCGGTATCCTCGACAGAGATCCGTGAGTGGGCGACGGCGCATTGGGAGTATATTCCAGAGGTGTGCAGGGATCACTACGTCAGAAAGATTCTGGTTGTCGGCGGTGAATCCACAGGAAAATCCACACTGGTTGAGAATCTTGCGCTGGCATATAACACGAATTTTGTACGGGAGATAGGACGTGACACCTGTGAGTACGCGGGTGGCGAGAATTTCATGGTTGAAGATGATCTGGTGGAGAACTTCATCAGACAGAAGGACGAGGTACGCAGGGCAGCCAGGCATAGCAACAGACTGTTGTTTGTGGATACCGATGCACTGACTACGGGATTTTATTGTGATCTGCTCATGGACGATGATGAACAAAAACGCAGGCTTACAGATATGGCGGGCGCGATAAATGCAATAAATAAGTGGGATCTTGTGTTGTTCCTTGATCCTGATGGAACGGATTTTGTCCAGGATGGGACCCGGAATGAGAAAATAATGCGGGAGAGAAGGCATTACAGCGATTTGCTCAAGGCGTGGTTTGACAAGTATGGGGTACACTGTGAGACGATATCGGGAGATTATCTTGACCGGTTCAACACTGCGAAAAAACTGATTGAGGAACGACTTGCGATAACAACTGTATTTTAAATGACAAATGATCATATATATTAACGCCCATGACATGGTTTTTAAAACAACGTGTTGTGGGTGTTTTTGCCCGTTTTTTATCGTATTTATGACTATGAATAAAGTACAGATGATGATACAATAGTAAGCAAGAAACGATGATAAGAAAAAGTGGATGTTAAATCGAAAGAAAATGCTAATACTAGATCAAAAGAAAACGCGAATGTAAAAAAGTAATCATAAATATATTGGAGAGGTGGACAAACATGGCAAAGTATATCTTGAGCTGCTGCTCAACAGCAGATCTTTCAAAGGAGCATTTTGACAAAATAGACGTAAAATATATATGCTTTCACTATGAGCTTGATGGAGTGGAGCATTCTGATGACCTGGGACAGACCATGCCATTTGAGGAATTTTACAGGAAGATGACAGAAGGTGCGGCTACGAAGACCTCACAGGTAAATTCGGATGAATATTATGATTTCTGGAAACCTTATCTTGAACAGGGGTATGACATACTTCACCTGACATTGTCATCGGGAATAAGCGGGTCTATAAACTCTGCAAATATTGCCAGGGAGGATCTGGAGGAAGAATTCCCTGACAGGAAACTCTATGTGGTAGATTCCCTGGGGGCTTCCTCGGGATATGGGCTCATCATGGACACGCTGGCAGGCATGAGAGATGAAGGCAGGTCCATAGACGAGCTGCATGACTGGATAGAACAGCATAAGCTGGACCTGAACCACTGGTTCTTCTCAACAGATCTCACGTTTTATATCAGAGGCGGAAGAATATCCAAGACTGCTGGAACGGTTGGCACAATACTTGGAATATGTCCACTTCTCAACATGGATAACGAGGGCAGGCTGATACCGAGATCAAAGATAAGAGGTAAAAAGAAGGTTATTCAGGAGATAGTAAAGCGCATGGAGGAGAATGCACAGGATGGGCTTGATTATTCCGGCAAGTGCTATATATCGCAGTCTGCATGTATGGAGGATGCCGAGGCTGTGGCAAGGCTTGTTGAGGAGAGATTTCCAAAACTTGACGGCAAGGTGGAGATAAATTATATAGGAACTACCATAGGAAGCCATACAGGACCTGGCACAGTTGCCTTGTTTTTCTGGGGCAAAAGGCGCCAGGGGTAGGATAATACATTGTGCATTCATTTTTCCACTGCTATAATGTAGGAAGAGTTTATATTTATTAATTTTTGATGCGCTTGGGCCGATTTTGATATTTAAGACCGGACGATATAGGCTATGTGTTGAAGGCTGGAGGAGAGAGAATGGATAATACAATTGATAAAAGCATACAAATGGACAGCCAGATGAAAGAATTCTTCGAGTGCATAGGCGGGGACGCGGATACACAGCAACAGAGAATCCAGTGTATAAGGAATGGTCTTGCTGCTATTGCTGACAGGCTCAGGCTGGGAAAGGCGGAGATTACTGTTGATATTCCGAAAAACAGGTTTATGCCGCTTGGAGAAAGAAGCAGCGCGGTATTATACGAGAGAGAAGTGACTGAATTGGGTACCCCCGTTGATATAGAGATGAAGATCAGAACCGGTGGTACTGTGTTTATCAAGGATTATCCATATGGTCCTGGTTATTCAGAAGAGGAGATACAGACACACAGGTTTATATTTAGGGAGATATTTATTCAGTACAACCGGACATTGGCTCAGTGCATGCTTGAAAAGATCATGAATACAGATATCAACACGGGTGTTGCCAGTCAGGATTCCCTGATGTATTATGCGGTGAATCTGATAAAAAACGGACGGATTGGTGATTATACAGGCATATTTTTTAATATCCACAATTTCAAGTATGTGAATAAGGTTTTTGATTATTCACAGGGAGATGTGATACTTAGAAATTATGCGCAGATGGTGAAGTCATATCTTGACAGCGATGAGGAGATAGCAAGGCTTGGAGGAGATAATTTCGTTGTAATCTGTCGTAATGAGAATGCGTCTGATTTTATAAGCAAGATTAAAGATGTTCATATGAGTCATGAGTTCAGATCTGTCAAAAGAGAATTCCAGCTGGGAGTTACAGCGGGGATAGCCTGCCTGGAAGGCGTTGATAAGCCGAGGGAAGTTATGGCCAGAACCAGCATTGCGTATCAGGCAGCAAGAAAAACCGGAGCGGGCTCTATAGTGGTATATACAAAAGAGATTCAGAAGCATCTTATGGATGACCAGGAGATTCTGGCTGCTTTTCCCCAGGCACTTGCTGCGGGTGAGTTTGTAGTATATTATCAGCCCAAGGTGAGAATTGCAGACAAAAGCATATATGGTGCGGAGGCACTTGTACGCTGGGTGAGAGATGGACAGGTGGTCACACCTGCGAGATTTATTCCGCAGCTTGAGAGAGAGGGCAGCGTGTGCAGACTTGACTATTATATGCTTGAGCAGGTATGCGGTTTTTTGAAGAGCAGACTGGATAAAGGTCTGAAGATTGTGCCTGTATCAGTCAATTTTTCCAGAAGACATCTGGAAGAAGGCGATCTGGTAGAACGAATAACCGGTACCATAGACAGATTTGGGATAGACAGAAGCTATATTGAGATAGAGCTCACAGAAAGTGAGGATTATCAGAATTATGAGATCATGTCCAGCGTGATAGGAAGACTCAAGGAACGAGGCATAAGTACATCTATAGATGATTTCGGCACAGGATTTTCTTCACTCAACATGATCAAAAAGGTTGACCTTGATACCATCAAGATAGACAAATCGCTGATACCTTTTGACGATGTAAACAATAATAAGCATCAGGATATAGTAATGTTTTCAAGCATAATAGACCTCATAGGAAGACTCGGGAAAAAGTCAGTTGCGGAGGGCGTTGAGACACATCAGCAGCTTGACTACCTGGAAAAACTTGGCTGTGATATAGTACAGGGATATGTGTTTGACAAGCCCCTGCCAAAGGATGAATTTGAGCAAAGGCTGGAATCGGGATATTAAAAAGTGGCAATGGAGCCATATGAACTCCATTGCCGTTTTTTGTGTATGTAGTAAAACGGTAAAATATATATACATGGGGACTTGTTTCTTCACCGGGAAAATGATAAAACTGTTGAGAGAATTGATAAAGAAACACAGCAAAAACTGCTGCTTGAGATGGGGTTTGCCAGGGAAGTGGCTGACCGTGTTATATTTATGGCCGATGGGATCATAGTTGAGGATGGAACTCCGGAGCAGCTGTTCGGGGATCCGCAGAATGACAGGACAAAGGCGTTTCTCAGTTCAATTCTCAACACCTAAGAGAGTGCCTATATGGTTTATGCTGTGGCACGGACTAAAAAGAACGAGAGGTTTCACAGATGAAGAGTAGACAGGTAAGGAACTCATTGCTGCTGGTTTTGACAGCTTTTATATGGGGCGTAGCTTTTGTTGCACAGAGACAGGGAGGAGATGCGGTCGGACCGTTCTCTTTCAACGGAATAAGGTCACTGATCGGCGGTGCTGTTCTTATACCGGTCATATTTATAATTGACAGGATAAAACCATCTGACAGGAAACCATGTAGTAGATCAGACAGAAAGAGACTTGTGATTGGCGGTTTATGTTGTGGAACTGTTCTATTCCTGGCAAGCTCTGCACAGCAGCTTGGACTTTATATGGGAACACCAGCGGGCAAAGCGGGATTCCTCACAGCGTGTTACATATTGCTGGTTCCAATTCTGAGCCTGTTTTTGAAGAAGAAGTGTGGCTGGAATATATGGCTTGGAATAGTTATAGCTGTGGTGGGGCTTTATCTGCTTTGTATGAGCGGCTCACTGTCATTTCAGAGCAGTGATCTTATGGTGCTTGTATGTGCATTGCTTTTTGCAGTACATATACTTGTGATAGACCATTTCTCACCGCTTGTGGATGGAGTCAGAATGTCATGTATACAGTTCTGGGTATGCGGGATTCTCAGCATATTCCCGGCGTTTTTCTCGGAGATGCATCACAGTGTGGCCGGGATTGCGGCATGGGTGCAGCCTCTCGGTACATTGAGTGCGTGGATTCCGATACTCTATGCAGGAGTGTTGTCGTGTGGTGTGGCATATACACTTCAGATAGTTGGACAGAACGGACTAAATCCCACTGTCGCTTCAATGATCATGAGCCTTGAGTCGGTATTCTCTGTCATTGCCGGTTGGATCATCCTTGGAGAACGTATGGGGGTAAGACAGCTTGCAGGATGCGGGCTGATATTTGCCGCAATACTTCTGGCACAGATCCCGGTCGGACGAGAAAAGAAAGAGAGGGCATGAACGTCTTGAGAGTCGATGATAAAAATACTTTGTTTTCACAAGAAAAAATATGCAGCAGGCGTACATATATCGTTGAAACACTTGAAAAAAATACGAGTTTTTATTTACTTGAAAAAATGGGTTGACAATAAAATACTTCAGTGCTAGTTTATGTACCAAACAAAGAGCAAATGCAAAGAACAGAATACGATCGTCAAAGATCGCATACTTCAGAGAGCCGCCGGTTGGTGTGAGACGGTGTATGTCCTTGATGATTATCCTCTGCGAGCAGTGCGCTGAATTCCCTGGTCATGAGATGCCAGAGACATTAGGTGTCACCGGTTTTCTACCGTTACATAGAAGCTTATTTCAATAGACAGTGAGTAGTGGTCAGGCGAGATGAGATCAGAGAGGTCATCCTTTTATGATGGCAAATAAAGTGGTAACGCGGAAGTATACAGGCTTTCGTCTTTATGAGATTGCATAGAGACGGAAGCCTTTTTTAATGTGTTTTTTATGTATAAACTCTTTGTACGAATAAATCATGTATCAGCCAGCTTGAGGTCATTACGGATTTATGAGCAGGCATATACTAAAAAAAGGAGCCGCTGCAAGGCGGGAGAAAGGAGAAAGATATGAATAGTTTGGTAATTGTTCTTATCGCAGTAGTAGTTTTAGGTGCTGGCTATCTGGGCTATGGAAGATGGCTTGCCAAGAAATGGGGGGTAGATCCAAATGCAAAGACCCCGGCAGTTGCAAATGAGGATGGCAAGGATTATGTACCATCGTCAAAGCTTACAGTATTTGCACATCAGTTTTCATCGATAGCAGGTGCAGGCCCTGTACAGGGACCTATCATTGCAGCCATGTTCGGATGGGTGCCGGTTCTGCTCTGGCTGCTTGTCGGAGGCGTGTTCTTCGGAGCAGTTCAGGATTTTGGTTCATTGTACGCATCGGTCAAGAATGAGGGTAAGTCAATAGGACTTGTCATTGAGAAGTACATAGGCAAGGCAGGAAGAAGATTCTTTTCATTATTCTGCTGGCTCTTTACACTTCTTGTTATAGCAGCATTTACATCGATGGTTTCATCGACATTTAACGGTTTCACAGCAGGAGCTGATGGAGCTGTGACAAAGAACTTCAACGGCGCTGCAGCAGCTACAGTTTCCATGCTGTTCATCGTAGTTGCCATGGTATTTGGTGTGGTTATGAAGACATGCAGGAATATGAGGGAGTGGCTCAAAGCTATAGTAGCCATCGTCCTCATCGTTGCAATGTTTGCAGTAGGTATGAAATGTCCTTGGTACTTAAATGGTGACCAGTGGAATTACGTAATCATGGCTTACCTTTTCCTTGCATCAGTGCTTCCAATGTGGTTACTCATGCAGCCAAGAGATTACATGACAACATTCATGCTCATCGGTATGTTAGTTGGTGCATTTGTCGGAGTTCTGGTAGGACATCCTGATATGAACCTGAATGCATTCAATGGTTTCACAGTTGTATCATCAACAGGAGCTAAGAGTTATCTGTTCCCAACACTGTTTGTAACGATCGCCTGTGGTGCGGTTTCCGGTTTCCACAGCCTTGTTTCATCAGGAACATCATCTAAGACAGTAAGAAATGAAAAAGATATGCTTTTCGTAGGTTACGGCGCAATGATCCTTGAGACACTCCTCGGAGTTATCTCACTTATAGTAGTTGGTGCTGTCGCAGTTGGCGGCAAGGCTCCAGAGGGTCTTACACCTTTCCAGATCTTCTCACAGGGTATCGCAGGATTCCTCGAGAAGTTCGGACTTCCAAACTCAGTTGCAAATGTATTCATGACAATGTGTGTATCAGCACTTGCTCTTACATCACTTGACTCAGTTGCACGTATTGGACGTATGTCATTCCAGGAGCTCTTCATGGGAGACACAACAGATACATCCAAGATGCCTGTATGGCAGAAGATACTTACAAACAAGTATTTTGCAACAGTTATAACACTGTTCTTTGGTTATCTTCTCTGCAAGGGTGGATATTCAAATGTATGGCCACTCTTCGGATCAGCAAACCAGATGCTTGCAGCCCTTGTACTTATAGGCGTAGCAGTATTCCTCAAGGCAACAAACAGAAAGCACGCAATGCTCTACCCACCTATGCTGATAATGCTTGCTGTTACATTTACAGCTATCGTGCTCAATGTAATAGGCAATGTACAGAAGTTCCAGGCTGGAACAGCAACATTCCTTGTAGAGGGACTTCAGCTTATTGTAGCAGTATTCCTTATCGTACTTGGTATCATCGTGGCTATCACATGTATCAAGAAGCTTGTTAATATGAAGAAGGAGAATGCTAAGAAGGCAGAGGCTTAATAGATGAGCGGGGGTTCCCCGTAAAGATTTTAAATACAATATCTACATAAAAAAGATCAGGCGATTGGCGAAATACCGATTGCCTGATTTTTTATGTTTACATGGCATGGCTGTAACCAACATTAAGGATTGACAGGTTGAAGTCTTTGAAGGAAAATAATAGGGAAAATGAGGGATATCATTCTCTTTGAGATCTTTGGACATCTGGAATAGTGGAGGAAATATAGGTATGATACAGGATATAGAACCACAGAGGTTTAATAATCAATATAGTAACAGGAGAGAACCAGAGGATCACGATATGGTTCTCTCTTTTTCTGAGAAAATGATATTTGCGAAAGTTATGGATAATGAGAACCTGCTTGGGTTTATGACGTATGGAGAACTGCAGAAAATAACCGGATGCGATAGGAAAATAGGGGATCTGGTTTATCTCTTTTCAATAGATGATACTGCATATTTTCTGTGGAATGGAGATAACCGACTGACAGCTCCGGGATATGATTACCGAAGCATGTATAAGACAAGGACGTGCCAACCGAAGGCTGCGGTGCTTGCGGCGGCTACCGGCTGGCATCTGTCACTGTGGTACAGAACCAACAGGTTCTGCGGCGCCTGTGGAGAGAGAACTGTACATGATGAAAAAGAGAGGATGCTCAGATGTCCGTCCTGTGGCAGGCTGATATTTCCTGTCATAGCCCCGGCTGTTATAGTGGGTGTGATCGACGGCGACAGGATAATACTTACCACATATGCTGGAAGAGAATACAAGAGATATGCCCTGATTGCGGGATTTACCGAGATAGGAGAGAGCGCTGAGCAGACAGTCAGACGAGAAGTCATGGAAGAGGTCGGCATCAGCGTTAAGAATATCACTTATTACAAGTCACAGCCATGGGGCTATGACAGCAATCTTCTCATGGGTTATTTCTGTCAGGCAGACATACCGGAGGGCGGTGACGGACATCTGACTATAGACAGACAGGAGCTTGCAACCGGAGAGTGGGTGAACCGTGATGATATTCCAGACTATCCGGAGCACCTGAGCCTTACCCATGAGATGATGGTGTACTTTAAAGAGCATGGACAGGGAATAATAAGTAAATAGTAATACTGAGTTGACTTTTAAATACAATCAGATAAAATAATAATATGTATTTTAAATTGTATTTTCAATAAATGTATGGCGGTGATAAAGGGCTGAAAAGCCCTTTATTTCGTGTGATGAATAAACGAACAAAGAAGATTCAGACAGAATGCTGTGCGAAGAGCAAGGAGGACGACATGATAAAGAGGAATTTGATAAAACGTCTGATGGCGGCAGGGGCCATCATGGCGGTGACACTTTCGCTGACCGGGTGTGGTATCGGTGGCAATTCCGTGAAGCTGGGAGCCGCGGGAGTTGGCGGCGGATACTATGCGTTCTCCAACGCATTTGCGCAGATAGCATCCTCGGAGGATGAGGATCTTGATTTTGAGGTAAAGGCTACTGCAGGCTCCACAGCGAATATCAGGCTTCTGTCCGACGGATATGTGGATATGGCGATAGCCCAGGCGGATCTGGTGGATGCGGCCTACAACGGAACAGGCGCCACGGACAAGAAGAGGTACAGAGGGTACTCGGCAGTTGCCAGCCTGTACACTGAGGCGTGTCAGATCGTGGTGAGATCTGACTCGGGAATAGACAGCTTGGATGATCTTCAGGGCAAGAAGATTTCTGTGGGTGAGGAGGAGTCCGGTACCCAGAGAAATGCAGAGCAGATACTTAAGATGACCGGACTTGTGGAATCCCTTGTGGACACGGTTAATCTCGATTATGTGGATGCGGCAAATGAACTCAAATCAGGACAGATAGATGCATTCTTTTGTACAGCAGGTATACAGACCTCGGTGATCGAGGAGCTGTCTAAGGAATGTGACGTAAAGCTCATCGGAATAGATGACAAATGCAGGGACAGACTAAAATCCGTGTACGGCTTCTATACGGATTACACCATACCAGCGGGAACCTACGAGGGACAGACTCAGGATGTTGTGACACTCGGTGTCAGAGCAGTGCTCCTCGCCAGGGATGATATGGATGAGAAGATAGTGGAGGAGCTCACAGGACTTCTCTTTGAACATGCGCAGGATATCCAGTATTCAATAGCACTCACCTTCCAGATAGATGAGAGTGAGGCTGTGAAGAACGTGACCATTCCATTTCATGATGGTGCGAAAGCTTATTATCAGAAAAAAGGAATAGAGATCCCGGCTGAACAGTAGTTGTCAGCTGCTGATAATAAATATACTGAATGCGGAAAAGAATATATGCAGATGATATTGGGTAAATAGGTATCTGATCACGGATGTCTGCATGTGTATATAATATAGATAAGAGAGGTCTTACATGGAGATACAGATAGATATGTATCAGACACTGGCGGTGTCAGTTCTGGTACTTATATTGGGACAGTTTTTGAAGAAAAGAATTAATTTCCTGGAGAAATTCTGCATACCGGCGCCGGTCATAGGAGGTCTGCTTTTCGCAGTCCTGACCTGTGTGTGTTACAGTCTTGGCATAGCAGAATTTACATTTGACGATACGCTGAGAGAGGTGTGCATGGTATTCTTCTTCACATCCGTTGGATTCCAGGCGAATCTCAAGGTTTTAAAGAGCGGAGGAAAGTCGTTGTTCATATTCCTTGGACTGGTTGTGGTGCTTATAGTGTCCCAGAATTTTCTGGCACTCGGGGTGAGTAAGCTGCTGCATCTTGATCCGCTTGTTGGACTCTGCACGGGATCTATACCTATGGTAGGTGGTCATGGAACTGCAGGAGCGTTTGGCCCGGTGCTGGAGGATTTTGATGTCAAGGGGGCAACAACTATATGCACGGCTGCGGCAACATTTGGACTTATCGCAGGAAGTCTTATAGGTGGCCCTATTGGCAAGAGACTCATAGACAGGAAGAAGCTTCTGGACACTGCAGTTGCCGAGGACGACAGTATACTGGTTGAGGATGAGAAGAAACATGAGCGCCATACCAATATGTATGCGGCAGCTGTGTTCCAGCTCATCATAGCCGTAGGAATAGGAACCATCATATCGGAACTTCTCACAAAGACAGGACTTACATTTCCTATATATATAGGTGCGATGATCGCGGCTGCGGTCATCAGAAATATCGGAGAGTATTCCGGTAAGTTTGATATATACATGGGTGAGATCAACAACCTTGGTGGTATCTGCCTGTCACTGTTCCTTGGAATGGCGATGATCACACTGAAGCTGTGGCAGCTTGCAGAACTTGCACTTCCGCTGATCATACTGCTCTCGGCGCAGCTCATACTCATGATGCTATTCACATATTTTGTTGTGTTCAACGTGATGGGCAGGGATTACGATGCGGCGGTTCTGTCCGCCGGAACATGCGGATTCGGTATGGGAGCAACGCCAAATGCCATGGCGAACATGCAGGCTATATGCGACCGCTATGTTCCTTCGGTCAAGGCATATCTGATAATACCGCTTATAGGAAGTTTATTTGCTGACTTCCTGAACAGCCTGGTAATTACATTTTTCATCAACATACTTTAGGGGGTATAACCAACTATGAGAGAAAAAAATAAAGAACAGCATAAAAAGCATCACAGATTCAACATGTCATTTGACAATCTGGCTATTCCTGAGGTGAACACAAAGAGCCATGATGACAATGAGGATAATGTGGGTGAGGATGACTCGTCTGTGACATATGACACGGTGGCAATCCCGGAGATCCACATAAGGAAAAAGAAAGACAAATAGTGATTAAAATCGTCCGGTTGTGTTAGAATACAGTCGGGCGATTTTTATATTAAGATTATTTTATTATTGACAGGTTAATCGATATTGCTGCGAAATTGACTTGTTATTGTATATATGGGGGTTGTATATGGGTGACAGCAAGGTGAAAAATGAGAATATGATTTTGGATTTTACTCACGTATATCGTGATGAGGATATAAAAGATATAGATAGATTCAGATACATAGATTGCTCTGATATACAAGAGACAGATATGTATTGTTCAAAAAATGCGTATGAAAAAATATGGGGCAGGATAGAGCCGTACGGAATCCAGGGTATACATTATATCGATTCGGGAAATTATCATTATATAACGAAGATTATAACAGATCATATAACCGAACCGTTTGGGCTGGTTATGTATGATCATCATACAGACATGCAGATACCTATGGTTCCAGAAATGATGAGCTGCGGAGACTGGGCGGGACAGACTCTTATACAGAATGAAAATCTAAGACAGCTGGTGGTTGTAGGTCCGCCAGAGTCAGATATAGAGCAGACTTTGGAAAGTTATAAAGGTTCCAAGGGGAGACAAGAAAATGTGGGAAGCTATAAATGTGGGTATAATGTACAAGAAGCTGAGTACGATGATTCGTATGATATTTCCCGGGATATCTCAAGCGGAAGACTGTTGATATTTTCTGCCAAAGACCTGCATGGTGGACTGCCTGAGGATAAGCTGAAACATATCAGAACAGATCTGCCCTTGTACATATCTATAGACAAAGACGTCCTCGGAACAGAATACACGGAGACGAACTGGAGTCAGGGGGATATGTCAATCGATGGACTTGAACGTCTGCTCAGTGTCTTTCTTGGCGGTCAGGGTGAAGAAAAAAATACAGACGCTTGTCGTAATGATGAAAGATATGCCGGTGGTATAAGACATTCAAGAATATTGGGTGTTGATGTATGCGGAGAGGTTCAGACAGATATTTCAGTGCCTGAATATCTTGAGGCGGAGGAGAAGAATGAGAAGGTCAATATCGAACTGTTTCGGTTTATATCGGAGCATGTGAAGAAATTCAGATAGTATTAGATATAATAGTTGTATACAATTATGAGTTAGAATAGAAAAATGTAGAAAATGGAAAACTAACAACGAGAAAATTAGAAAGCGTAAGGTGAAAATATGGAGGAGATTCAAAAGCATCTGTTTGAACTTCAGGATATAAAGTACAGAGATTTTCACAGCAGGCTTATGCCTGACACCGACAAGGAGACTGTCATAGGCATAAGAGTTCCAGTGCTCAGAAAGTATGCGAAGAGTATAGCAGGAACAGAACTGTCAGAAAAGTTTATAAAAGAACTTCCACACCATTATTACGAGGAAAATAATCTCCACATGATGCTCATAACCAGGATAAAGGATTATGACAGATGTATCTCGGAGATCGAAAGATTTCTTCCATATATAGATAACTGGGCGACATGTGATTTTCCTGCACCGAAGTGTTTTGAAAATCACAAGGAAGAACTGCTACCGGTCATCAAGTGCTGGATTGCCTCAAGCGAGACCTATACTATAAGGTACGGAATAGGAATGCTCATGAGACTTTATCTTGACGAGGATTTTGAGCCTGAGTATGTGAAGCTTGTGGCGGGAGTTGAGTCTGATGAGTATTATGTCAACATGATGATAGCGTGGTACATGGCTACAGCCCTGGCAAAGCAGTGGGATGCGGTCATTCCGTACATAGAAGAACACCGCATGTCCGACTGGGTTCACCGAAAGACGATACAGAAGGCAGTGGAGAGCTACCGCATAACTGATGAGCAGAAGAGATATCTTAAGGGATACAGATAATTACATAATTGCAACACAAGAAAGGAAAAATACACATGACAACAAGAGAGGAAGCTTTGGCATATGGTCTCTCATTTCCGGACACTTACCAGGAGGCGCCATTTCACGACCAGAACTGGCAGCTTGTCAGGGTAAAGGGAAGCAAGAAGGCATTCCTTTGGACTTATGAGAGGGATGGATATATCAATCTGAATGTGAAGGCTGATCCGGAAAGCCGGGATTTCTGGAGGCAGGCATTTGAGTCTGTCATACCGGGTTGGCATCAGAACAAAGAACACTGGAACACTATCATACTGGATGGAAGTGTGCCAGAGGATGCGGTGAAGCAGATGATAGCGGATAGCTATGACATAGTAACCTACAGTCCGACAAAGAGGATCTACGATGCGGTGAAGAAGATTCCGAAGGGATGTGTTGCAACATACGGCCAGGTTGCGGAGATGGCAGGTGACAGGAAGATGGCGAGAGCCGTGGGCAATGCACTTCATAAAAATCCTGATCCTGAGAATATACCGTGTTACCGCGTGGTGAATTCCAAGGGTGAGCTTGCGGGAGCATTTGCGTTCGGTGGAGCAAATGTCCAGGCGGACCGCCTGAGGGCAGACGGCATAGAGGTTGAAAATGACCGGGTAGACCTGAAGAAATATGGAATGAAAAACTGAGTCGCAATACAGACAGAAAGGCAATACAGAATCATGACATCTGATAACACAAAGACAAATGAAAATCAGAACAATCCCCTTGGATATGAGAATGAGGCACATCTGCTCACAACCTTTGCCATACCGTGTATCATATCCATGCTGGTGACAGCACTTTATAATATAGTTGACCAGATATTTATAGGACACGGAGTGGGAATGCTTGGAAATGCTGCGACAAATATAGCATTTCCTCTTTCAACGGCATGTACCGCGATATCGCTTCTTCTTGGCATAGGAAGTGCGACCAGCTTTTCATTGAAGCTTGGTGCCGGAGATGAGAAGAAGTCGGCTGAGGCAGCAGGAAATGGAATCTGTCTCATGGCGATATTTGGCGTGGCACTTTTCCTTGTGACGACAATATTCCTGACACCTATGCTAAAGGCATTCGGCGCAACTGACAAGGTTCTGCCATTTGCACAGGAGTACACAAGGATAACAGCGATAGGTTTCCCATTCCTGATAGCGAATACCGGAATGAGTAAGCTGATCATGGCTGATGGAAGTCCGAGGTATTCAATGATATCCATGCTGACAGGTGCCATCATCAACACTATACTTGATCCGATACTTATATTCGGGCTCGATATGGGTATGCGCGGTGCGGCGTTGGCAACTATCACAGGACAGATCATATCATTTGCCATAAGCCTCAGATATATGTTCCATTTCAAGACAATACATCTTACCAGGGAAAGTTTTGTTATGCGAGGAGAGCCATGCGGCAATATATTCAGATTCGGTGCGTCGGCGTGTTTCAATCAGATAGCCATGGCGATAGTCCAGGTTGTCATGAACAATACTTTGTCAAGATACGGAGCACAGTCGGTGTATGGAGGCGACATACCACTTGCGTGTTCAGGAATAATAAGCAAGGTAAACATGATATTCATGGCAATCGTTATAGGAATATCACAGGGAACCCAGCCGATCATAGGCTTCAACTATGGCGCAGGAAAGTACAGGAGGGTGAGAAAGACTTATCTTCTGGCACTGGCAGCAGCATCAGCTCTGTCAATTGTTGCATTTGTGGCATTCCAGTTTTTCCCAAGACAGATCATCAGCGCATTTGGAGAGGGAAGCGAGCTGTACTTCCAGTTTTCAGAGAGATACTTCAGGATATATATGTTTCTTACCATCGTAAATGGAATCCAGCCGGTGACATCAAACTTCTTCAACTCTATAGGAAAGGCGAAACTTGGTGTGTTCATGTCACTCACAAGACAGATACTATTTCTGCTTCCTCTCATCATCATATTCCCTATATTCATGGGGATCGATGGTGTCATGTATGCGGGACCGATAGCGGACGGAATAACTGCGATTGTCTGCGGTGTGTTCACGGTGAGGGAACTTAAGGAACTGACTTCTATAGACAGAGATGCACATGAAAAAGCCGTGAAAATATAGACGATAATCAGGATCTATATATTGCGCATACAACGCATCGTGCTATAATTGAGAAAAAATATCAATAGACATAAATAGACGGCATTCGACAGACGATTTTGTGGTACTGAAAGACTGCGTGGATGAATCTGGACGAATGATGAAAGAAGGATAATCAATTATGACACTGAGAGATTTGAAGGTGGGACAGAGTGCCAGAATAAAGGCAGTTGGCGGTGAAGGAGAGCTAAGACAGCATTTTCTTGACATGGGTGTTATACCCGGTGCGGAGCTCACCCTTGTGAAGCTTGCTCCGATGGGCGATCCTATGGAGTTTCAGATCCATGGATATGAACTTACACTCAGACTGGCTGATGCAGAGCAGATAGATGCAGAGCAGATAGAGACAAGATCCAGAGCTCACACCAGAGTTGAGATCATAGAGGAGAAGGAACATCCGGGACTTGGCGAGGAAGGAAAATATCACGTCAAAGGGGACGGCGATCCGCTTCCGGAAGGAACAAGACTAACATTTGCCCTGGTTGGAAACCAGAACTGTGGAAAGACGACTCTGTTCAATCAGCTCACCGGATCAAATCAGCATATAGGCAATTTCCCCGGAGTAACTGTCGACAGAAAGGATGGTCCGATAAGGGGCAGGGAGAATACTTCCGTGACAGATCTTCCCGGAATATATTCGATGTCCCCTTATAGCAGCGAGGAGATCGTGTCCAGAAACTTCGTGCTTGACGATCACCCAAAGGCTATCATCAATATAGTAGACGCTACTAATATAGAGCGAAATATGTATCTCACGATGCAGCTTCTCGAGATGGAGATACCGGTTGTCGTTGCACTCAACATGATGGATGAGGTCACAGGCAATTCGGGCTCCATAGATGTAAATGGGATGGAGGCCATGCTTGGAACCCCGGTTGTTCCTATATCTGCGGCAAAGAACGAGGGTGTGGATGAGCTTGTAAGACACGCCATACATATAGCCAAGTATCAGGAAAAGCCTGGAAGACAGGACTTCTGTGATGAGAATGAGTTTGGCGGAGCTGTTCACAGATGTATACATGCGGTGGCGCATCTTATAGAGGATCATGTAAAGGCAGCAGATCTGCCGCTTAGATTCGCTGCGACCAAGATCATAGAGGGAGATCATCTCATACTTGAAAGGCTTGGACTTGATGAAAACGAGAAAGAGACGATAGAACATCTTATAATCCAGATGGAAAAAGAGCGAGGACTTGACAGAAGTGCAGCCATAGCTGATATGAGATTTAATTTCATAGAAAAGGTATGTGAAAACTGTGTAGTCAAGCCAAAGGAGAGCAAGGAGAGAATCAGAAGCGAAAAGATAGATCGCATTCTTACGGGTAAGTATACCGCAATCCCATGCTTTATAGGTATCATGCTGGCGGTGTTCTATCTGACATTTAACGTGATCGGAGCTGGACTTCAGAAACTTTTAGAGATGGGGATAGATGCACTCACGGTTCAGGTGGGAAAGCTTCTCACCGCAGCAAATGTAAATGTGGTCGTCAAGAGCCTTGTTATGGATGGAATATTTGCGGGTGTCGGAAGTGTGCTCAGTTTTCTTCCGATCATAGTGACTCTGTTCTTTTTCCTGTCGCTCATGGAAGACAGCGGATACATCGCCAGAGTTGCATTTGTCATGGATAAGCTGCTAAGGAAGATCGGACTTTCCGGCAAGAGCATAGTTCCGATGCTGATAGGCTTTGGCTGTACGGTTCCGGCCGTCATGGCAACCAGGACACTCCCGAGTGAGAGAGACCGAAAGATGACTATTCTGCTCACTCCATACATGAGCTGTTCAGCTAAGCTTCCTATATATGCGTTCTTTGTAAGCGCATTCTTCCCTGGAAAGGGCGGCCTTATTATGGCAGGGCTTTATTTCCTTGGAATTGCGATAGGAATAATTGTGGCTATGGTTTATCGGAGCACATTGTTTAAGGGCAATGCGGTTCCTTTTGTCATGGAGCTTCCAAATTACAGACTTCCGGGTGCGAAGAACGTAGGCCAGCTCCTGTGGGAGAAGGCAAAGGACTTTCTTCAGAAGGCGTTCACAGTTATATTTCTTGCAACTATATGTATCTGGTTCCTTCAGAGCTTTGATATGCACCTCAATATGGTGAAAGACTCGCAGGACAGCATACTTGCTGCGATAGCCGGACTTTTGGTGCCGATATTTAAGCCTCTTGGACTTGGCGACTGGAGAATATGTACGTCGCTCATAAGTGGTATCATGGCGAAGGAGAGTGTGGTATCCACACTTGAGATATTGTTTAACGGATCAGTGACCGCAGCTATCACAACCAGGGCTGCAGCATCGCTGCTCGTATTCAGCCTGCTTTACTCGCCTTGTATAGCAGCCATCGCTTCCATCAAGAGAGAGATGGGCCATCGCTGGGCTGTCATGGTAGTGATCTGGCAGTGCGTTGTGGCGTGGCTTGCAGCATTTGTGGTGTATATGATAGGTGGAATTCTGTGATAAAAGCCTGAAGTATGGGGCTGATACATTCTGGAATACGTTTGGTATTAGTGTATTATCACACCAGTTTCTTCTCTGTCCACTTTCCGCTTCGCCAGCGCAGAATCATGCCAACCGCACGCACACATTCGTCACAGGTAAGGCCGATGTAGGCTCCGGTTACGAGCAGACCAAGATGCAATCCGAACAGCCATGTGCCGCCGGCGGCACATACAAACATAAAGACAGCGGCTATAGAAGCGGGAAATACTGCATCGCCACTGGTCTTAAGGGCCTGGCCGTAGACAAGATTCGTGACTCTGCCTATTTCAAGTATGATGTCAATGGTAAGAAGCCTTGTAACAATGTGGATCATGTCCGGGTTGTCGGTGAACAGCTTCATGGTCCATGGGGCAGTAACAGCAAATAAAGATTCAAGACAGGTCGCCACGATCACACCGATCATGGCGGCCTTTTTGGTGTCTCTTTTACATGCCTCTATATCACCAGCACCGATATGCCATCCGGTCATTATGGCATTTGCCTGGGCAAGAGCTGATCCTGCACAGAAAGAGAAGTTGCTTATCTGGGAGGCATATGAGCGGGCGGTGACATTTAATCCGTCGGCATCCATCTGATTTAGAAATTTGACAACCAGCATCATTGCAACATTGTACAGCATAGATTCAAATGCAGATGGCAGACCTACCTTGATAATCTGTGAAAGAACAGTACCATTTGAGAGCCTTTCAGGGCTTCTGCCTGCTTTTACAAGGGTGCAGGAGAAAATAATAACTATCGACAGATTGATAACTTTAGATATGATCGTAGCTGTGGCAACGCCCTGTACTCCTCTGTGCAGTACAAAGAGAAATACCGCATTTAAAACAAAGTTTACAAGGTTGCCGATTATGGTAGCGATAAGAGGCTGCTTTGTGTGTCCAAATGCCCTTAGGTAGCTTGCAAAGATTGGAATCAGAGCATTCAGAAAACAGCCGCCACCCACGATCTCAAGATAGCTCATGGCAGGTTCTCTGAGGTTTCCGGCTATTCCTATCAGATCAAGAATATTTTCGGAGAAAATGAACAAGAATATAGACATTCCCATACCTATGACTGAGTTGAATATAAGACCAAGCTGGCGTGCCTGATAAGCAATCCCAGGTCTGCCTGCGCCGATATTCTGAGTCATGACCGTCATCATGCCGGATGATATGATGGAGAACATGATGATGAACATTCCGATATAACTGTTTGCGGTTCCGACAGCACCCACGGCATAGTCCCCAACTGATGATAGCATGAGTGTGTCAACCATACCGGACAACATATAGAAAAGTGTTTCAAAACATATAGGTATAAAAAGTGCAGATAATTTCTTCATATAACCGTTGCTCCTTTGCAGACTAGTGCCAAATTATATATTGTAACTAAATTGTATAATATCGCATTTCCACAGGCTGAATCTTGTACTATATCAATCAAAAGTTGTACATATTCCACATATGGGGTAGTATGACAACATAGTATGAGACAAATGTGGAGGCAGGAGATTAATATGTACGCAGAATTAAAGGAAAATCATCCACACGGGACAAGAGAATATCCATTTTGTGAGTATCATATGAGATACTGGCCACATGCATTCCAGATCCCGGTTCATTGGCATGATGAGGTGGAGATAATATATGTAAGGAAAGGTCCACTTATGGTTGAGATTGATGGACAGAAATTTATAGGGGATGACGGAGCTGTATATATAGTAAGTCCGGGAGTGCTGCATATGATGGCCGCCCCGGAAACACCGGTGGATTATTTTACATTTCTGTTTCCGATGGAATTCATATCATTTCAGACCAAGGATGAATTGGAGGATGAGATATTTTTTCCTCTTAGGAATCACACACGGGAATTCAGACCTGAAGTGACGAATCGGAATCTGCTTGAAAAACTTATACCTATTCTTGATGAGTTGTCAGAGGAAAATGGGAAATTTGGAACACACAGACAGATACAGGTGAGAATCAGACTGTTGCAGGTTGTAGATCTTTTAGTGGAATACGATCAGCTTGAAGCGAAGACAGGGAGAGCGTCAGGTGGACTGGAAAAGGAGATACTTATATATATACAGGATAATTATCATGAGCACATAAGTCTTGCTGAGCTTTCTGAACATTTTCATCTGTCGGAAAAGTACATGTCAAGATTCTTCAGTGAGAGATTTCACATGACGCTCACACAGTATGTGAACTATGTTAGACTTAAGTATGCAAGGCATCTTCTCGAGTCCACAGATCTGTCGGTTACCGAGATTGCCATGAAATCAGGTTACCCAAATGTAAGTTATTTTATCAGGAAATTTTCTGCGGCGGTGGGAGAACCACCGTTAAGATATAGAAATGGTAAAGCTGTGAAAGATCAAAAAAACAGAATATAAAATTCGAAAAACTTGATGGCTGTTGACGGAAATTGGAGATAACAATATAATGGTAATACAGTTTTATGACGTTATATTAAGAGCATCTGAGGAGACCGTGAATGAGAATCAGACAATTTAGAGAAGACCACTGGGATAGGCTTCCCACGATAAGACTGCAGAAAGCGGTGCTTGACAACTTCAAGAGTGTGGAGCATGGAGAGATAGTATTTGCCTGTGGAAAGAAGTTTGTTCCGTATGGAACAGAATCAGATATATTGGGACTTTATGGACAGAACGGCTCGGGTAAGACGAGTTTTATAGAGGCGCTTGCCATACTGAAGCTTCTGATGATTGGAGCTGAGGTTCCGGCGGTGTATGCAGAATGTGTGGCAAAGGGTCAGGAGATGGCCAGACTGGAGTTTACATTTGACCTTCAGTACGAGGACGGACGCATCCGAAAGGTTGTGTACGAATTCCTCATGTCCGCCGTGGAGAATGAGACAAATAACGGATTCAGACAGTACGGAGGAGAGGATCAGAACAGTGGCCAGCCGAGCTACAGAGTCCGCATATCGGGTGAGAAACTGAGTATGTCAGGTGATTTTGAGGGCAGGAAGATGATACTTCAGCCTGTGATTGACACATGCACTGACGACATGCCGTTCGGGCCTGTATCGAAGCAGAAATATTTCATAACAAATGACAGAAAGTTCGTGGATGAGCTGAATGTGGTGAGAAGACTGGCGCAGGAAAAGTCGGCGTCGTTTATCTTCTCGCTCGGAACTGCAAAGGTGTGCGATGAGTGCGGGTTATACTCTGAGTTTTATCAGGTTATACTGGAGCTGGCGTACTACAGTCAGCTCTATCTTCATGTGGTAGACACGAAATCAACAGGATATATAAGACTCAACTACGGACTTCCGCTATACACACAGAGCGGTAAATTCCTTCTGAAGACGGATGTGCCAAACATCATGCCGGAGATAGTCTTCAGCGAGATAAAGAGCCAGTTTGAGAATATAAACATAGTCCTCAGCCAGATAGTTCCGGGACTTAATGTTGATCTTCACGAGCTGTCGCCTGCCCTCATGAAGGATGGCAGTATGGGACATGTGGTGGAGATAGTGTCCAGCAGGAATGAGACGGACATGAGTGTGTTCCACAATCAGGAGGCTGCGCCTGACGGAAGAGTGCACATGCCATTCAGGTACGAGTCCGACGGTATCCGCAAGATCGTGTCGGTGCTCAGTCTGATAATAGATGCGTACAATGAGCAGTCGTGCACGATAGCCATAGATGAGCTGGATGCCGGTGTGTTTGAGTATCTTCTGGGAGAGGTGCTGCAGACGTTCCAGGAGTCTGGCAAGGGGCAGTTTATATTTACATCGCATAACCTCAGACCGCTGGAGGTCATAAGCAAGGATTATATATATTTCACCACGACAAATCCGAGAAATAGGTATATCCGTATGAAGGGAATCGGAAGCAGCAACAATCTCAGAAATACTTATTTCAGGGAGATCGTGGTTGGAGAACAGGACGAGGAGCTGTATAGGAATACGAAGAGGTTCAAGATTGTATCGGCATTCAGAAAGGCAGGTATGGATCATGGGGAAACGACCTAAGAAGAAGATCTTCCTGTTCCTTGTCGAGGGAGTGTCGGACCGGAATGCTCTTGAGGTGCCATTTGGACAGCTTCTTGAGGATATAGATCCTGATATTGTTCTGGAATTTGCCATGCTCATGCAGGATGACGGAAGCTTTGGCGGTGATATAACCTCAAAGAATGGCATACATCCTGACAACATAGAGCGGTTTATAGATGAGATAATGGTCAGTCCTCTGCTAAAGAGGACGGGCCTGTATCCGAAGGACATTGTGGAGATAATTCATTTTGTGGATATGGATGGGGCGTACATAGATGACAATCTGGTCGTGACTGATGGGGGAAATGAAGACAAGCCGGTATACTACCCGGATATCATTGTGACGGCAAATCCGGATCACGTGAAGGAGCGCAATCTCTGCAAGAGTGCGAATCTGGATGTGCTCACTTCGCTGTCATCAATAAAGATAGGAAGTAAAAAGATAAAATACTCCGTATACTATTTTTCGAGCAACCTGGATCATTTCCTGTATCGGGATGCAAATTCAGATGAGCACGGCAAGGTGCGGAGGGCGGCGGAGTTCTCGATGAAGCATGAGACGTCGGGATCGCTGGAGCGTTTTTTTGAGGAGAATGAGACTGTGACTACAGATATGACTTATGGGGAGTCATGGGATTTCATAAAGAGTGGGGAAAATTCTTTGAAGAGGCACACAAATGTGAATCTGCTCATAAAGAGGCTTAAGGCTATTGCGGAAAATCACATATAAAATAAACTCATAACAATAAAACAGGAGACAGAAAAGGCTATGAAGAAGAACAAAGAAGATGACGGAATCTACAGAAAACCCACCAAAGGTTTCAGCAAGAGAACAAATATGATAGTCGGCATAGCATTTGTCATATTTGTGCTGGTGTGTTGCATAATAAGACTGTTCGTGTAAGGTTTCAGTAAAGAAAAGTGGCAGGTGTTGATTTTTATATTTAGCATGCTATACTTGGCTTAGTTAACTGAAGGTAATCAAGGAGGATAAATCCGTGTTTGGTAGCAGATCAAGCAAGAAGACGGGATTGAAGATCATAATAGTGGGCTGTGGAAAGGTTGGCGTGGCCATACTCAAGCAGCTTGCAAATGAGGGACATGATATAACTATCATAGACAAGGATCCCCAGAAGGTCGCAACATACGCAAATCAGTATGATGTTATGGGAATAGTTGGAAACGGAGCAAATCACAGCGTGCAGCTTGAGGCGGGAATACAGAACGCAGATTTGATAGCTGCAGTCACGTCGTCGGATGAGCTCAACATCCTGTGTTGTACCATAGCCAAGCAGGTCGGAGACTGCGCGACCATAGCGAGACTCAGAGACCCGGATTACAGCAAGGAGGCAAGCTATCTCAGGGAGAAGCTTGGACTTACCATGATCATAAACCCTGAGCTTGAGACTGCAATCGAGGTGTCGAGGGTACTGTATCTGCCAACGGCTCTTGAGATAAATTCATTTGCACACGGACAGGCGGAGATGACCAGGATAAAGATCCCGGAGAAGAACGTGCTGGACAACAAGAGCATAGCTGATCTCGGTAAGGATCTTGCAAATAAACAGAAGCCGATAAATATACTTATAGCGGCAGTTGAGAGAGCCGGGGAGTTCTATATCCCTTCCGGTGATTTTGTCCTCAAGGCCGGTGACATCATGTCATGTGTGGGAACACGGCCTATGTCCAGAAAATTCATGGAGCACATAGGCTTCAAGACTGCGAGAGTCAAAAACACCATGATAATCGGTGGAGGAAATGTCGCATATTATTTGGCTGGACAGCTCGTGAACATGGGAATATCCGTCAAGATCATAGAGGAGAACAAGAAGCGCTGTGAGGAGCTTTCAGTCCTTCTGCCGAGGGCGATAATCATAAATGGTGATGGAACGGATCAGGAGACTTTGAACGAGGAGGGCCTTGCGGAGACTGAATCATTTGTGTCCCTGACAGGAATCGACGAGGAGAATATACTTTTGACTCTCCACGCCCGCAAACATTCAAATGCCAAGACGATAACCAAGATAAACAGGAGCAATTTCAGAGAGGTCATAAACAGCCTCGATCTGGGAAGTGTTGTATATCCATGCAGTATAACTGCGGAGTCCATAGTCGCATATGTCCGTGCGAAGAAGAATTCCAACAGTAACAGCATAGAGACACTCTACCACATGTTTGACTCAAGAGCTGAGGCGATAGAGTTCCGTGTGGATGAGAAGTCGGAGGTGACGGATATACCGCTGAAGGATCTCAATCTCAAGAAGAACCTCCTCATAGCATTTATAAATCGAAACGGTTCGATCTTGCTTCCAACAGGTCAGGATTCTATACAGGTTGGAGATACGGCCATGATAGTCACCACTGAGACAGGATTTACGGATATAAGAGATATACTTGCTTAAGGCAGTTTGATTAGGAGAAGATTATGAATAATTCCATGATAGTATTTATACTTGGCCAGATCATAAGACTTGAGGGTCTGCTCATGATCATTCCATGCCTGACATCTCTCATATATCAGGAACATGAAATATTTGCGTTCCTTATAGTCATAATATCATGTCTTGTGATAGGAACGCTTATGACACTTAGAAAACCGGCAAATCAGACCATATATCTCAAAGAGGGATGTGTAGCCACGGCATTCAGTTGGATACTGCTCAGTATATTTGGCTGCATGCCATTTGTCATTTCAGGGGAGATTCCTTCATTCACAAATGCACTGTTTGAGACCATATCGGGATTCACCACAACGGGAGCCAGCATACTGAGCGATGTGGAGAGTATGTCACATGGCATGATGCTGTGGAGATGCTTTACCCACTGGATAGGCGGTATGGGAGTTCTGGTGTTCCTGCTTGCCATCATTCCGATGAACAGTGCGTCCGGTTCAAATATGAACCTGATGAAGGCGGAGAGCCCGGGGCCATCCGTTGGAAAGCTTGTTCCAAGACTCAAGCACACTGCCAGGATATTGTATGTTATCTACTTCGGAATGACGGTTCTGGAGGTCATTTTCCTTATGTTTGGACATATGTCATTGTTCGATGCTCTGTGTACGGCATTTGGAACAGCCGGAACAGGCGGTTTTGGAATAAAGAACGACAGCTTTGGAAGCTTCTCACCATATATACAGTGGGTTGTAACAGTGTTCATGATATTGTTTGGTGTGAATTTCAACTTTTATTATTTTGTGCTGTTCAGGAACATCCGAAAGGCACTTTCCATGGAGGAGGTCAGGACATATTTCCTCATCATCCTGACATCGGTGGCGATACTGTTTGTAAGTCTGATGAACACCATGTCAAATATGTGGGATGCCCTGCGACATGCGGCCTTCCAGGTGGCATCGATCATCACCACGACGGGTTACGCATCGGCGGATTTTGACCAGTGGTCACAGACCTGTAAGACGGTGCTGGTCATCCTGATGTTTGTCGGAGCTTGTGCGGGAAGCACCGGTGGCGGTATGAAGGTATCGAGACTCGTGATAATGTTCAAGACCGTTGTCAAGGAGCTGAGTTCGTATTTCCATCCGAAGAATATCAAGAAGATAAACATGGATGGCAAACCGGTGGAGCACGAGGTAGTCAGGGCGGTAAATGTATACTTCATCACGCTGATGGGAATATTTACCCTGTCTGTATTTCTTGTGTCCCTTGAGGGCAGGGATCTGGTGACCAACTTCACTGCGGTGGCATCGTGTCTCAACAATATAGGACCGGGTCTTTCCGAGGTAGGACCTACCAGAAACTTTGGCGGGCTGACGGGATTTACCAAGTATGTTCTGATGTTTGACATGCTTGCGGGACGACTGGAGCTCTTCCCATTGCTGCTCATATTCAATCCTGGCGTGTACAGGGACATGATCATGGGGGCATGGAGAGGCATAAAGCGAAGAAGACAGGAGAGAAGAGCGAACTGATAAATGTTATCATTACAAATGGCGGGCAGGTTATTGACATATGCTGGCAATTTGGATATACTCAGAAACAGTTAGACACACCTAACTATAGCTCTTCCAATCATTTTATAAAGAAAAGGCGGGGACTTCTCACATAGTGAGGGTTCCCGTTTTTTTATGACTTAAATTTCCTTACAAAGAAGTTTAGAATGGAATAAAGATATGAGTATTTGTTATAATGTACATACATTTGGTGTGGATAAGGAGTAATGCGATATGGAGAACGAAAAAGAATCTGTAAAAGTACTTATAGTGGACGACGAGCAGGACATCAGAACGCTGCTCAATATATATCTCAAGAGACTTGGATACGATGTTGTGGAGGCTGCCGATGGAGTTGAGGCTGTCGAGACCGTGCGTGCGGACAAGGACATCGATCTCATAGTTATGGACATAATGATGCCAAAGCTTTCAGGTACTGAGGCATGCCAGCAGATCAGAGAGTTTTCATCTATCCCAGTCCTCTTCTTGACGGCGAAGACGAAGGAGCCGGATCAGAACGAGGCATACGATGTGGGTGGCGATGATTTCCTGGCAAAGCCATTCACCCAGAGCGAGTTTAACCGCAAGGTGAATGCTCTTATCAGAAGATACAAGGTGTACCGCGGAAAATCAGAGACCGATCCAAAGAATATCTCAGTCGGCAATATAAATATTGACTCATTTAAGAGGATTGTGATCAAGAACGGTGAGGTCATCAAGCTCACCGACAAGGAGTATGCACTTCTGTTCTTCCTGGTGGAGCACAGAGGAAAGCCATGGTCACTCGAGGCACTCTACGAGAATATATGGCAGGAGAAGTATCTTCCTTCATCTTCCAATACGGTCATGGTACACATACTCAGACTCAGACAGAAGATAGAGGACAACTCAGCGCAGCCTGAGATCATTAGGACCATATATGGAAAGGGATATCAGGTAGACTGATATGAAGATGCCATTTAAGCGGACACTCAGGGTAAAGCTGTTTGTGATCATACTGCTTGGGCTAATATTGTCCATATCGGCTTTTTTTGCAGGAACATTTGCACTGAACAGCTACATGAAAAATGTATACATGAGTGACACGAATACACAGAAGAGATCCGCCAGACAGATCCAGAGCTTTGCTTCATATGTGACCAGCCATTCCATAAAGGCTACGGATACGCAGGCACTCAGGGCATGGCAGGAGCAGCACGACAATGTGTACATACTGATTTATAACAACAATGATATAGTATTCGACTCTGACTGGATGATAGAGAAGAAGGGCGCATACAAATATGTCATAACGAATTCGGAGACTGGTGAGATAATCATTCTGTTACAGGACAACTATGGAAATATCAGAAAGATCAAGAGGAAGGCATCCTCGAGCAGCGAATCCCAGAAGAAATCCGATGCGGTGACCGCGGATGAGGGAGCTTACTACGGCAATTCCAGCATGCTGCGAGGAGACCTCAATGAATTTGACTACGATTTCTATCCTGTGCTATTCAAGGATGGAGTGTTTGATGTCTGCATAGTTGACTATTCGGATGATACGATCAAGGATGTCGGAGAGATAGCGATATTTGTCATATGCTGTATCCTGTTCATCGGTGTGATAATAGTCTATTTCGGAAGAGAGATAGGCAGAATGAGACGCCTCACAAATGAGGTCATGGATATCAAGGATGTGGATATCAATGGGCCGATAACAATACACGGTCAGGATGAGATCTGTATGCTGGCGGAGAATGTAGACACCATGAGGCAGACCATTATTGAGCAGCTCAGCAGGGAGCGTGAGGCATGGCAGGCGAACAGTGATCTGGTCACAGCCATGGCCCATGATATAAGAACTCCGCTCACAGTCATGGCGGGATATCTGGAGCTCATGCAGAACAAGGAGTATTCATCCCAGGAGGAGCTTGACGAATACATAAGGATAAGTGCTGAGAAGGCGGAGCAGCTCAGGACGATGTCGGACAAGATGTTCAGATACTTCTATGTATATTCAAAGGGCGGTGATGATCTCAACATGGAGATGTTCCCGGCGGGGCCGTTCCTTGACCAGATGCTTGGAGAGTATGTTGTGCTCCTGGGCGAGAATGGATATCAGTTCGACATTGATATCTCGGACAAGGAAGCCGAAATTTACGTTGATCTTCAGGGTATGAAGAGGATAACTGACAATGTATTTACCAACATCAGAAAGTATTCGGACAAATCAAAAAGCATAGATATAAGGGTATATATAGATCGGAGAAAGGTAAGAATTTATTTCAGAAATTATATAAATCCGGAAAGCAGCAAGGCTGAGAGCACACATATAGGTACTTTGACATGTCAGAAGATGGCGGAGGAGATGAATGGATCATTTACGACCTGCAGAAAGGGCAAGGTGTATGAGGCGACACTCATACTGCCTAACATGTTGGATAACGATGACTCACATGTTCCGACTCAGGGACTTACAGCTATACTGTCACGCAAATAATAAACGGAGATCCTCTGTACACAGTTCAGAGAATCTCCGTTTTTGTACATAGAAAAAAGCAATGCTACACATTATACCGATAGAGGAAAAAACAGGAGGAACAGATATGAATATATTATTTTATGATACAAAGCGTTATGACATGGAGTCGTTCGATGCGATAAAAGATCAGTACGACAAGCTGACCATAGATTATGTGGACACAGATCTGTCGGTGAAGACCGCAAGACTTGCAAAGGGGTATGACGCCATATGTGCATTTGTCAGCTCGGATGTGAGTGCACCCGTTGTGAATGCGCTGAGTGATGCGGGCGTGAAGCTTATACTGATGAGATGCGCGGGCTTCAACAACGTGGATATGGATGCGGCAAAAAAATGCGGTATAACTGTGATGAGGGTTCCGGGCTATTCGCCTGAGGCTGTGGCGGAGCATGCGATGGCACTTGCCATGGCGGTGAACAGGAGACTGCACAAGAGCTATATAAAGGTGAGGGAGAACAACTTCAGTCTGGTCGGACTTACAGGCATGAACTTCTACGGCAAGACAGCCGGTATCGTCGGAACCGGTAAGATCGGGGCTGCCATGGCGAGGATATGTCATGGATTTGGAATGGATGTGATCGCTTACGATATGTATAAGAATCCGGACCTTGATTTTGTCAGATATGTGGAGCTCCCTGAGCTTCTGGCGGGATCTGATCTTATATCGCTTCACTGTCCGCTGACAGACGAGACCTACCATATGATAAATGAAGAGACCATTGGCATGATGAAGGATCACGTGATCCTGGTGAATACCTCCAGAGGTGCACTCATCAAGACCGACGATCTCATAGCTGGGATCAGAAGCAGAAAATTCTTCGGAATCGGGCTGGATGTATACGAGGAGGAGACTCCAAATGTATTTGAGAACAGGGAGGATGACATACTGGAGTCCTCGATCACTGCGAGACTGTTGTCATTTCCAAATGTGATAGTGACGTCTCATCAGGGATTCCTTACAGAGGAGGCACTGGAGGCGATAAGCAGGACCACTCTGGACAATGCCATGGATTTCCTTAATGGGTCTGTAAATGAATCGAATATTGTGTTATGATGTGATGACAGGATATTGTGAGAGAAATTGAGGTTGACTATATGAATATAAATGAGGTTTTTAGCGGGCTTGATAAGCTGTTCGCAGAGAACAGACTGCCGGAGGTGGAGAGATACCTTACCCAGGCACTCAGCGATGCTGAATATGAAAAGGATACTGATTCCATGCTTGCGATATACAATGAGCTTATCGGTTTTCACCGCACCACGGGAGAACACGACAAGGCACTGTATTTTTGCAGGCAGGTCATGAGGCTCGCTCATAAGATGGGGATTGAAGATACAGTTCCATATGGAACCGCTCTCATGAATATTGCAAATGAGAACAGGGCTGCAGGTAACCTGTTGGAAGCCCTGTCCTATTGCAGGAAGGTGTATGACATATATTCGGAGCAGCTCGGTCCATATGATATATTGCTGGCGGGTTATTATAACAACGTGGCGCTCATTTATCAGGAGCTTGGCGATTACGACAAGGCTGTTGATGCACTGGAGCACGCGCTCAGCATCATAGAAAGACATGAGAATGCCGGTACGGAGATTGTTGCCACATATGCCAATCTCGGCGAGAGCCTTCTCAGGGCAGGTCGGCTCAAGGAAGCTCAGGACAAGCTGACGGAGGCGGTGCGCAGATATCAGCTCAAGGGTGTCAGAGGATATCACTACAGTGCTGCGCTGTCTGCTGTTGCAGAGGTGTGGTACAGACAGGAGGACTACCAGCAGGCACTCAAATTTTATCAGCTTGCGGCAGAAGAACTCTACAGTGTCTATGGGGACAATGATACATACAGAGTTATAATGAATAATATAGAGACGGTAAAGGCGAAGCTTCAGCAGCAATGATAACAGGGAGGAAGTGGAAGAGCTTCCTCCCTGTTGCGTATGTAGACAGATAATCTGAAGGATGGGAGAACGAGATGAATTATAATGACAAGGTAATGGACGTTATAGATGAGGTGAAGAAGGTCGTCATAGGCAAGGACGTGTGTATTGCCAAGATAATGGCGGCGATAATCGCAGGCGGTAACATTCTCATGGACGATGTACCGGGAGTCGGCAAGACGACGATGGCTCTTGCATTTGCAAATGCAATGGGGCTCCAGACCAAGAGAGTCCAGTTTACACCGGATGTCCTTCCGGGAGATATAACGGGATTTACGATGTACGACAAGGCGACAAATCAGTTTGTGTACAGACCGGGTGCTGTTATGTGCAATCTGTTCCTCGCAGATGAGATAAACAGAACATCTCCAAAGACACAGTCGGCACTTCTCGAGGTTATGGAGGAGGAACATGTGACTGTGGATGGAGTGACATATCAGGTTCCGGATCCATTTATAGTAATTGCCACGGAGAACCCTATCGGCAGTGCCGGAACACAGCTTCTTCCTGATTCCCAGCTCGACAGATTTATGGTGTGCCTTAAGCTGGGATATCCATCCATAGAGAGCGAACTGGATATAGTTAAGGGAAGGACCTCCGCTGATGGCTTTCAGGATGTAGAGCCTGTAATAGGTGCATCTGAGCTGCGGCTTATCAGGGAGGAAGTAAAGCATGTCAAGGTCAGTGATGACGTGTATTCTTATATAGGCCAGCTTGTTGTTGGAACCAGAGAGAATCCTAGCCTTGAGCTAGGAGTGAGTCCAAGAGGAACGATAGCCCTCACCAAGATGGCGAAGAGCTGGGCATATATAAGCGGGAGAGATTTTGTCATACCTGAGGATGTGCAGATGGTGTGGACGGACGTCATAAGACACAGGATAGTCTTAAGTGCCAAGGCAAGGGTGAACCACATAACACAGGAGGCTGTGCTCAAGGACATAATGGAGAGGGTGTACAAACCGTCGGTTAGACGAAGAAGTTCGGCGAAAAAGTAGCATGAGATTTGGAAGCGTGTAGTGGTAGGATGTCGTATGAGACGAGGAATATTGTATATTGTCCTGATAGGGGCATGTGTATATATAGGAATAATCAATAAAGAAAAATCATACTTTTTCGCAGCGGTGATCATGACTGCTGTCATGCTGAGTCTTATAGCCGGGCTGATCGTGCGATACATAAGAACCAGTGTTAAGATGCAGATGAATATACCTGTGGTTGAGAAGAACAGTACATTTTGTCCGGAACTTGCGGTATCTGTCACCGGTGGTCAGGTACCCCATGTGGCAGCGGTGTTCAGTGTTCTTGCTCCGGGTATGAAGAAAAAGAAGAAGAGTACATTTGAACAGATAGATGACAGGTATGGAAAGTGCGTGGGAAAGATGAAGCTGGATGTCAGCGGAAGATACGAGATAAAGGCATCGGGCGTCAGGATATATGATGCTTTCCATATTTTCTCAATCAGGAAAAAGGTTGGTGGAACGGCGTACATTTACGTATTGCCTCAGTGCTATCTCGTTCCGGTGGAGGTCACGAAGAACACAAGAGATTTTGTGACGGACAGTGATGTATATTATTCGGATGTGAGAAGCGATGACTCGACCGAGGTGTATCAGGTGAGAGAGTACAGACCTGGAGACAGGATGACCCGTATCCACTGGAAGTTGTCGGCCAGACAGGATGAGATAATGGTCAGGGATACATCAAAGGCATTGTCGTGTCCGGTCATCATCTGTATGGATCTCGATGGAAGAAACTGCCGTCACTATGGACAGGCAATGTCTGTTGCGCTGGAATCCATGGTATCGGTGAGCTTTTCACTGATAGATGTTAAAGTCCCTCACTTTATAGCGTGGTATGATCCGGAGGAGATGTCCATAACGAGATACCGCATAGTCCGTGAGGAGGATGTGTACGATGCCGCTGCAAGGTTGTCGTATGTGGATGCCAGGACAAATGACAGCTACGATGTGATAGGAATGTACAGAGAGAGATACAGAGGTGAGGATTTCACAAGCTTCATCGACATAGACATGAATGGCAATATAGAGTGTGGAGATGAAAGTTTTCAGGTGGGATTTGAAACCATAAAGGAGGATCTTGCAAAATCCTATATCACGGTGTAGATTCTCCAGGCATCATCATAGAATTACAGAGGTGTGGAATTGAGAGTTGTTTTGGGACTGGCTGTATGGGCGTTGTCGCTTGGTATGACATACCTTGTGGGCGATATCGCATACAGCTCGGATATAAATAAATATATGGACTCCACCAATCTTGTGGGTGCGTATATCATAGGAAGTCTGGTGATAGCACTGGTTTATTCTCTGTGGTACATTTTGAGAAAAGAACAGAGGATACTGGATATTGTGGTTCCGGTTACTGTGTTGCTGGGATGGGGGCTTGCCAGAAGAAAGCTGCTCTATGCCGGAGGAAAGGGCATGGTATACAGCATAGCATATGATCTGAAAAAGGTTTATGGGATAAAGACAGGACTCATAGATCTTGACTATGTCAGCGTGAGTGCTGTGACGGAATTTGTGCTTTTTATAGTGGCGGTGTCAATGTTCTTTGCCACTTATATGATATACAGGTGTAACAGTCTGATGATAGCTATCGGACTTGCATTTTTGTTTATGCTTGCTGGCGCAACACTCAGTGTACCTGTGAGTGCACCCGGAGTAGTGCTTACTGTATTGTCACTTATCGTGGCGAGATATGTTCTCATGAGAATGGGACAGCCGCTGTCGGTGGTGTGGAACATTGCAGTTCCTGTGACGGTATTTGCCGCGTGCCTTGTTGTCACCATTCTTGTATATGACAGCGTATACGACAGAGGTGTGAAGGAACAAGGGAAACTGCTCGACATGGTGGACAACATGGAATATTTTCTGTCGGGGGAAAGTAACAAAGGATATTCAGGTTATTATAAGGTGGATGATTCTGAGGTCAATCCCGGTGATGAAGTTGTGGATGAGATAATCAGGGAGGATAAGCCTCAGGGAAATCTCTACGTCAAGTCGAGAAGCTATGTTACATATGAGAATGGGTCGTGGCACGGAAGGGCGGATGGACACAGCCCTGATGATGAGGTCATGGTGTATTATGATAAGGATACATTTGCAAGATACGAATCAGAGATACAGGGATATGCGACAGATAAGAAGTTTTCCAATGAGGTCATGGACAAATTGGTGACATATATAAGACAGCATATGTCATATACCACAGCACCAAAGAAATTTACCGAGGGTGAGGATCCGGTCAACAGTGCGATGTATGACGTTCATGAGGGATATTGTGTTCACTTTGCTTCTGCGGCGGCGGTGGGCTTCAGGATACTGGGAATCTCCACCGTGTATAATACAGGTTATGTGGTGCCGTCGTCTGCGTGGATAAAGCAGTCGGATGGAACATACCGTGCGGTGGTTCTGGATAAATACAGTCATGCGTGGATTGAAGCGTACAGTGAGGATGCCGGTGACTGGGTGATCGTGGATGCCACACCGCTTGGAGACAGGGCGGATACTTTGGGGATACCGAAGGAACCGGATTACAGCGGTGATAATACTGCGGACAATTCATCGGATGATACAGAGGAGCCGGAGACTTCTGAGGAGACTTCAAGTCCGGATGTAACAACGGAGGCGACAACTGATTCGACAACCCAGATGTCAGAGAATACAGAAGTCACTACGGAGATGGATGGTGATTCTTCAAATGGCACAGGAGAAAATGGCAATCAGGTCGATGTCCCGAATGATGGCAGTGGAGATGCGCAGTCGGGATCACCAGGGGATGCCGGGGATGGTCTGTCGGAGCTTGTACAGAATAGAGTGTTCAGAACAGTCGTTGTTGTGCTTGCCGTGATACTGATATTGTGGGGCGCAGTCATCTTCAGAAGAAGGACGATAGTTGCGCGCAGGAGACGCAGGCTTGTGGGAAGAAACAGGATATCAGCTATATACGAGATGTCCACGGCGATGTATGATATGATGGTGTTTTCTGGTGCCATAGAGAACGTCAGTGAGAACGACACGGAGTATGCCGACACTGTCACGGAGTCGTGCAGCTTTATAAAGGGCGATGAGTTCACAGAGTTTATAAAATGGGTTCAGGCTGCTGTATACGGACGCGTTGAGCCGGATGACAGGCAGATCGCGGCTGCCAGAAAGCTGTATACAAAGGTAAGGGCATACACATATCTTGGCCTTGGGTTCAAGGACAGATTTGTGTGGAAGTATGTAAAGTGTTACGACTGCGGAGGACGCAGAAGGAAGAGATAACATAATTTGTCACGAAAGAAGTAGTATTTAAGATGGAATTTAGAAAAGGGTTAAAGGATGGAATACCGATAGCACTGGGGTATTTCGCAGTAAGTTTTAGTTTTGGTCTGCTGGCGGTAAAGGGCGGACTCACAAGTTTTCAGGCGGTCATCATAAGCCTGACAAATGTAACCAGTGCGGGACAGTTTGCAGGACTCAAGATTATCCTTGCAGGGGGAACGCTGGTTGAGATGATACTCACCCAGTTCATAATCAATCTGAGATATTCTCTCATGAGCCTGTCACTTTCACAGAAGCTTGGGGAGGCAGTTGGAATCAAGGAGAGACTCGTAATCGCATTTGCAAATACTGACGAGATATTTGCGGTGGCGATGGGCCATGTGAAGGAATTGACATTTGGGTATATGATCGGACTTCAGCTCCTTCCGATAGTTGGCTGGACAGGCGGAACCCTGTTCGGTGCGGTGGCATCCGGGATCCTCCCGAAGTCCATCAGCAGCGCATTAAGCTTGGCACTCTACGGAATGTTCGTCGCCATAGTCATGCCGGTTGCCAGGAAGTCCAGACCGGTTGCCATAGTGGCACTTGTGGCTGCTGCCATATCATGCGTGTTGTATTACGTTCCGATATTCAAGTTTATATCGACTGGAATTGCCATAATCATAAGCACGGTGGCAGCCTCTGTGATAGGGGCTATATTCTTCCCAGTGGGAACTGCTGAGAAAAAGGAGGTGCAGTGATGAATATATACATATATATAATAACCATGGCGGTCGTCACTTACCTCATAAGAATGGTGCCGCTGGTGGCGTTCCGCAAGAAGATAGAGAACAGATTCGTCAATTCATTCCTCTATTATGTACCGTATTCATGTCTCACGGCGCTGACACTTCCGTCTATACTATACAGTACGGAGAGTGTCATAAGCGCTGTGTGTGGATTTGCGGTTGCACTCATACTGGGAATAAAGCAGAAGGGACTTATAGTTGTCGCTGCTGCGGCATGTGTGACCGTGTTCGTGGTGGAGTGGATATTGAAGTTTGTGTAGAAGGAGGCAGGCAGGGATACCTGCGGATAATATATGAGATTTCCGAAATTTATAAAAAGGGGCGATACGATAGGTTTCGTTGCGCCATCATTTGGCTGTGATACAGAGCCGTATAAGACTGCATTTGGCAGAGCACAGGAGAACTTCAGGAATATGGGATTCGGTATACAGATCGGGCCAAACTGTTATGTCGGAGAAGGCATAGGAATCAGCAATAAGCCTGAGCTGTGCGGGCAGGAGATAAATGACTATTACACATCGGAGAAGAACGATGCACTCATATCCTGCGGCGGCGGAGAGCTCATGTGCGAGATACTTAACTATGTTGATTTTGACAGACTGAGGGCAGCAGATCCGAAGTGGTTTATGGGATATTCGGACAACACAAACCTCACGTTCCTGCTCACCACGCTGTGTGATACGGCTTCCATATATGGCCCGTGTGCGGCGGCATTTGGACAGGAGCCTTGGCACATATCGATTGCGGATGCCATGGCTGTTCTTCAGGGGCAGAAGCTGTCATTTGCCGGATATGACGGATGGGAGAAGGAATCCCTCAGGGATGAGGAACATCCATTCCTGCCATACAACATCACAGAGCCAAGAGTGATAAAGGGCTATCCTGAGAAGTCCCAGGTGAGCGGGCGAATGATAGGTGGCTGCGTGGATTGTCTGGTGAACCTTATAGGAACAAAGTTTGACCATGTTGGCGAATTCCTTGAGAGATATAAGGATGATGGATTTATCTGGTTCCTTGAGTCATGTGATCTGAACGTCATGTCCATAAGGCGCGCCATGTGGCAGATGGATGGTGGCGGATGGTTCAGATACTGCAAGGGATTTATGATCGGCAGACCGTTGCAGTTCGGACAGGAGATGATGGGCCTTGACCAGTATCAGGCTGTGATGGGGATCATAGGAAAATACAATGTGCCTGTTGTGATGGATGTGGATCTCGGACATCTGTCACCGATGATGCCTGTGGTATGCGGCAGCATGGGAACTCTTGTGGTGGACGGCCAGGATATGAGTCTTTCCATGGAGATGAGGTAGAGAGAAGTCTGTTGGCTGTTTGATTGGCTGAAAAAGGCTGAAAATGGTTGAAAAAATAAAGACAAAAAATAAAAAATACTATTGTGAAAAAAAATATATCGTGCTACACTAGGTGGCAGATATGACAAAGGCATAGACGGAAAGAGTAGTGTGGTGGATGCATCCAGAGAGAGCTGCATATGTGAATCGGACTCAGATATGAATCAGACGTGAGCCAGAACATATGGTGGGAGCAGCTTATGATATATCACATGAAGACCACTCCCGAGCCGTGCGCGATATAAGCGTCACCGCGTAGCTGCGTTAAAGGCATAATTGAGTTAAAAGTTAAGGTGGAAACGTGCATACGCACCCTTAGATAGATTATATCTAAGGGTGCTTTTTTAGTTGTTACATGCAATTTATTTTCACTTTATAAGAAGTAAGAAGGAGAACTGACATGGTTAATTTCAAAGAAGACGAACAGCTTAAGACACTGAATCATTCCTGTGCACATCTTATGGCACAGGCTATCAAGCATCTGTACCCACAGGCAAAGTTCTGGGTAGGACCGGTAGTTGCAGAAGGATTCTACTACGATGTAGATCTCGGCGATGACGTTATCAGAGGCGAGGAAGATCTCGCAGCCATCGAGAAAGAGATGAAGAAGATTGCCAAGAGCGGCAAGAAGATCATCCGCAAGGAGATATCCAAGGAAGAAGCTCTTGAGATGTTCAAGGATGACGAGTACAAGCTCGATCTTATAAATGGACTTGAGGATGGAACGATCACATGCTATGAGCAGGGTGATTTCACAGACCTCTGCCGTGGACCTCACGTAGACAATGTAAAGCTTTGCCGTAACTTCAAGCTCATCAGACATTCAGGAGCTTACTGGAAGGGCGACAGCAAGAACAAGGTTCTCCAGAGAATATACGGTGTGTGCTTCCCTACAAAGGAGGAGCTTGAGGAGCATCTTCAGTTACTTGAGGAGGCAAAGGAGAGAGACCATAGAAAGATCGGCAAGGACATGCAGCTCTTCATGGTCGATGACCTTGTAGGACGTGGACTTCCAATGTTCCTTCCAAAGGGATATACAGTATGGCAGGAGCTTGAGAACTACATCAAGCGCAAGGAGAGAAAGCTTGGCTACCTCCACGTTATGACACCTTGTGTAGGTACAGTAAACCTCTACAAGACATCAGGTCACTGGGATCACTACAAGGACAACATGTTCCCGGCAATGGAGATGGAGGGAGAGTCATTTGTACTTCGTCCAATGAACTGCCCGCACCACATGATGATATATGCAAACAAGATGCACTCATATAAGGATCTTCCTATCAGGATCGCTGAGATCGCACACGACTTCAGATTTGAGGCAAGTGGTACACTCAAGGGTATTGAGAGAGGAAGACACTTCTGTCAGAACGATTCACATATATTTGTGACACCAGACCAGATCGAGGAAGAGTTTGCAGGAGTTGTTAAGCTCATATTTGACACATACAAGGATTTCGGAATCACAGATTACAGATGCGTACTGTCACTCCGTGACCCAGAGGACAAGGTAAAGTATCACGATGACGATGAGATGTGGAACAAAGCAGAGAATGCACTCAGAAAAGTTCTTGATGATATAGGAATCGATTACACAGAGGAGATCGGTGAGGCTGCATTCTACGGACCAAAGCTTGATGTAAATGTTAAGCCGGCCGTAGGAAATGAGTATACGCTCTCGACATGTCAGCTCGACTTCTGTCTGCCAGCCAAGTTCGATCTGAAGTATATCGACAAGGACGGCGAGAAGAAGACACCTGTAGTTCTCCACAGAGCTATCCTTGGATCTCTCGACAGATTCATGGCTTACATCCTTGAGGAGACAAAGGGCAATCTTCCAACATGGCTTGCACCTGTACAGGTAAGAGTTATGCCTGTCAAGACAGACAACGAGGATCTCATGGCTTATGCTCATAAGGTTGTTGATGCCCTTGATGCCATCGACGTTCGTGTAGAGCTCGACGACAGAGCAGAGAAGCTTGGTTATCGTATGCGTGAGGGTCAGGTTCAGAAGGTTCCATACCTTCTCGTAATCGGATTCAATGAGGCTGAGAACGGAACAGTATCATACAGACTTCACGGTGAGGCTGACACAACAGTTCTTCCACTTGACGAGTTCGTACAGAAGATCGACACAGAGATCAAGACAATGGCTCACAAGTAAGAGTGAAAATTTTACACCACAGGTTCACTTACCCTGTCCGCAAGGACAGGGTATTATTTTTTGTAAATAAATGCGAGTGTGAGGGGGCACAGGATATGAGACAGGGATATAAGTTTATACGCGAGAGTGGCTGCGAGCATGACGATGATTATCTCAGTCATCTTTTTAACGATATTTTCTGCTGGACGAATGGCACATATAAGCTCTGTTATACACGCCCGGATATGGAGGCCGTGAACGGAGATAATATACTCGACATTGAGAATGGGGAGAATAAAATACTGTCATTTGATTATCATATGCAGCTCCTTGTATGCAAGAGAAATGACCGGGAAAATACAGAAAATGATAAGAAGGCAGATAACGAAGAAAGCGATAGAGATGAGTGGGAGACTTTGATAAATGCATCGGCATACGACTTTCCGAATGTCAGGCAGCTCAAGGCGGATATACGGACCATCCTGGACTCCAATATGGAAGATGCCCAGATCGTGAGGGATAATAGCGGAGAGCCATATGAAAAAGTGTTGTGTCTTGGGACGGAGGGGATATATGTGGAGGATGGATATGTTCTTCGAAGGATAAAAAGATATACGGAGCGCGACACGCCGGATAGGTATGAGCTGGAGGTAGGAACAAATTGTGGTGTGGATTCTGGGATCGCTCAATTTTACCGTTTGACCGGCCTGAACAGGGAAGATATCCGTAGTCTGTATACATGCGCTACGAGATTCATAGAAAACGCTGAGGACTTGTATAATCACCGGCTGAAACTTCGCCGGGATAGAGAAAAGCATAACAAGAAAATTGATGGCGAAGTTCTGATGTGCCTGGAGAACAGCTTTGAGCTTGTCACCGAAGGCGAAGAGCTGGCCAGTATCAAATATTGGGATTTTAGAGGCGAAAAGCTGACAGAGGAATATAATGCGAGGGTATGGTCTATAGATGGCGATGCTGGCAGTATTGACCTGGGAAGTGGTGAAATGCTGTATATGGATCAGATATATTCCATAGATAAAAAAAGCCCCACCGAGGAAATGTTGTGTATGGGTGTGGAGGAGATAGCCGAGGATTTCTGTGGCAGCATACTTGTGAAGACGGTGACGATGCTGGATGATTTCGGAACCATGGAGGTATATGATCTCTGTGAAAAATATGGTGAATACATAGATAACAGGTATTATATGTACCGTGAGGAACACGGATTTGAGATGCCGGAAGATGTGTTCCCTGGGGATGGTGTAAAGCCGTATGTTGAGAAGGTCATACGGCTGTTGAAGTCAAAAGTATAAAAAATATAACAAAAGCATGTATATATGATTTAAATGCAATAGTTATCTGCCGCCTCAGGTCTTTCTGCCACAAGGTCAGCGATGGTGGTGGTGTCTACCACGTCCCGGATCGCTTTGTCCAGTCTGCGCCAGAGACCTATGGTGGAGCATCTTGCCTCGCGTTCGCACTGGAATTCATCTGCATCAAGGCACGCAACAGGAGATATGCCGCCCTCAGTGAGCCTTAAAACCATTCCAACTGTTATGTCTTCAGGGGCTTTTCGGAGAAGATAACCTCCCTGTGGACCTCTGGTGCTCTTCACCAGCCCGCCGGAGTTCAGCACAGAAGTGATCTGCTCAAGGTATTTCTCGGATATTTCCTCCTGTGCGGCAACATCCTTGATGCTCACTGGCTTGCCGTCTGTCCTCGATGCTATATTTATAAGAAAACGCAGAGCGTAACGCCCTTTTGTGGATACTTTCATAATATAAACCTCCCAAATGCCTGTATTTACTGATGATTTCACATCATTTACACGTCTATTATAACATCTGAAAAAAAACAATCAAGATAATTCATAAAAAACCTATTGACAAAGTGGGAATTAGGCTGTAATATACAGCTATGCTTAATTCATAGTTTCCGAGTAGGAATTATGTGAAAAGTAAAAATAATCACAGAAATGATGCGATCAAGTCAAATTTCAAAGACGAAAATCGAGAAAGAGGTGTTGATATGCTGGGAAGTACATTTAAACCACAGTACCTTAACGAAGACAGACGAGTGTGTTTCATAGAAGTCATGTGTTGCTGCTGTTAAAGCGAACACAGAACAAATAATCATGACACAGATATAAATAACAGATCATACATAATAGACAGAAGATAATAAAGAAGAGTATAATGCCACATGAGCTCATATACATGACAAGATGAATGGGCAGGTGCGCATGACAGATAAACTATTTGAATTTAAGGAGAATAAGATCATGGCAAAGAAGACAAGAGCAGAGAGAAATTTAAAGTTTGAGACATTACAGTTACACGTAGGACAGGAGACAGCAGACCCGGTTACGGATGCAAGAGCGGTACCAATCTACCAGACATCATCATTCGTATTCCACAACTCACAGCATGCAGCTGACAGATTTGCACTCAAGGATGCCGGCAACATCTACGGAAGACTTACAAACCCAACAGAGGATGTATTTGAGAGAAGAATCGCAGCCCTCGAGGGTGGCGTTGCAGCACTGGCAGTTGGCTCAGGCGCAGCAGCAGTAACATACACAATTCAGAACCTTGCACTTGCAGGAGACCACATCGTAGCAGCAAAGAATATCTACGGCGGAACATACAATCTCCTTGCACATACACTCAAGGATTACAATGTAGATACAACATTCGTTGATCCACTTGATCCACAGGCATTTGAGGATGCTATTCAGGAGAACACAAAGGCTCTCTACATCGAGGTCCTTGGAAATCCTAACTCAGAGGTTTCAGATATCGAGACAATTGCAAATATCGCTCACGCACACAAGATTCCACTTGTGATCGACAGCACATTTGCAACACCATATCTCGTAAGACCTATCGAGTACGGCGCTGACATCGTAGTTCACTCAGCAACAAAGTTTATCGGTGGACACGGAACAACTATCGGTGGTGTCATCATCGACAGTGGTAACTTCGACTGGAAGGCATCAGGCAAGTTCCCACAGCTCACTGAGCCAAATGAGAGCTACCACGGCGTAAGCTTTGTAGACGCAGCAGGTCCTGCAGCATTTGTCACAAGGATCAGAGCTATCCTCCTCCGTGACACAGGTGCTACGATCTCACCAATACACTCATGGATATTCCTTCAGGGACTTGAGACACTGTCACTCCGTGTTGAGAGACATGTATCAAATGCACTCAAGGTAGTTGAGTACCTGAACAATCATCCACTTGTTGAGAAGGTAAACCATCCTTCAGTTTCAACAGATCCTGAGCAGCAGAGACTGTACAAGAAGTACTTCCCTAACGGCGGTGGTTCGATCTTCACATTTGAGATCAAGGGTGATGCAGAGACAGCCAAGAAGTTCATTGACAATCTGGAGATATTCTCACTTCTTGCAAATGTCGCTGATGTTAAGTCACTGGCTATCCACCCGGCATCAACAACTCACTCAGAGCTGAATGAGGCTGAGCTTATCGATCAGGGAATCAAGCAGAACACGATCAGACTTTCAATCGGTACTGAGAACATAGACGATATCATCGAGGATCTTGACGAGGCATTCAAGGCAATCCAGGAGTAATATATTTGCGGTGCGGCTTGCGACAGATATACTTGGTTTTCGCACCGCAAATCATATATTAAAATTTTGCAGTTAGAAAGAGAGGTTTTATACAATGAGTAATATATATAAGAGCGCAGCAGAGCTTATAGGTAAGACTCCACTTCTGGAGCTTTCAAACATAGAGAAGAAGAATGATCTCAAGGCAAATATCCTTGCAAAGCTTGAGTATTTCAACCCAGCAGGAAGTGTTAAGGACAGGATCGCATTCCAGATGATCGAGGATGCGGAGAAGGACGGCACACTTAAGCCGGGCGCAACCATCATCGAACCTACATCAGGCAACACAGGTATTGGTCTTGCATCCATAGCAACAGCAAAGGGTTACAAGGCGATCATCGTTATGCCTGAGACCATGAGCGTTGAGAGACGTAACATCATCAAGGCATACGGTGCTGAGATAGTTCTCACAGACGGAACAAAGGGAATGAAGGGAGCCATCGCAAAGGCTGATGAGCTTTCAAAGGAGATCCCTGGCAGCTTTGTAGCTGGTCAGTTCGTAAATCCATCCAATCCAAAGGCACACAGACTCACAACTGGTCCTGAGATCTGGGAGGATACAGACGGAAAGGTAGATGTATTTGTAGCCGGTATCGGAACAGGTGGAACTATCACAGGCGTTGGCGAGTATCTGAAGGAGAAGAATCCAGATGTAAAGGTCATCGCCGTTGAGCCTGCCACATCACCAGTCCTATCAAAGGGCGTTTCAGGAGCACACAAGATACAGGGAATCGGTGCAGGATTTGTTCCTGACACACTTAACACAAAGGTATATGACGAGATCATCGCCGTTGAGAATGATGACGCATTTGTAGCAGCAAAGGAGATCGCATCAGCAGAGGGAATCCTCGTAGGAATCTCATCAGGTGCAGCTTACTTTGCAGCAAAGCAGATCGCAGAGCGCCCTGAGTATGCAGGCAAGAATATCGTAGTACTTCTTCCAGACAGTGGAGACAGATATTACTCAACTCCGTTATTCGGCTAAATGGATATATAGTAATTGCTGTGATATAGAATTTATATGAAAAAGCCACCACATCGTGTTTTGATGTGGTGGCTTTTTTTGAAAGTACCCTTAATTAGCTGCATAAATAGTATACAATTGGATAACCTTAAAACTGATAGAACTTTGAGGGAAAATGCCCTTAATTGGGTTGACTTTCCCTTAAAATGTGCTAATATTTAAGGGAAAAGGAGCGAACTAAGGGAATGAGAACTTTTAATTACAGTAAAATAAAAGAAGAAAAATGGGATTCTGAAGTGCTTGGACTCATAGCTGCAATATATAGATATGCAGGTAAACAGGAACTGTATTTAAGACAGCGTCCGGATGAACTGGATAAGCTTGTTGAGATAGCAAAGATCCAGAGCACGGAGGCGTCCAATGCCATAGAGGGTATAGTCACAACAAATACAAGAATAAAGCAGTTGGTTGAGGAGAAGACCACACCGAAGAACAGAGCCGAGGAAGAGATAGCAGGTTACAGGGATGTGCTGGGGGTTATACATGAAAGCTTTGATGCGATACCTATAACTCAGGATTATATACTTCAGCTGCATAAGATGTTGTACAGTCATATGAATAACCCATTTGCAGGAAGAACAAAGACGGTGCAGAATTATATCAGCGCAACTTATCCTGATGGGCAAACGGAAGTCCTGTTCACGCCGATGGCTCCATTTGAGACACCGGAAGCGCTGGACAGGATATGTGGAGAATACAACAGGGTGATCGGTAATTTCGAGGTGGAGCCGCTGATCGTCATTCCTGTTTTCATACATGATTTTCTGTGCATACACCCGTTTAATGATGGCAATGGCAGAATGAGCAGACTGCTCACAACGCTTCTGCTATATAGAAGTGGATTCTATGTAGGAAAGTATATTTCCCTTGAGGCTAAGATCGCAGGAAATAAGGAGTTATATTATGAGTCACTTGGAAAAGCGCAGGCAGGCTGGCATGAGGGCACAGAGGACGTGATCCCGTTTATAAAATATCTCCTTGGGACAATACTGGCTGCTTATAAGGATTTTGAGGAGCGCTTTGAAATCGTAGAGGAAAAATTACCTGCAATTGAGATGGTAAGAAAAGCAATACTGCTGAAAATAGGAAAGTTTACAAAGCAGGATATAATGGAACTTTGTCCGACTCTCAGCATCAGTTCGGTAGAGGGAGCACTCAGAAAACTCGTAAAAGAGGGCGATATAGGCAGAGGCGGTACAGGCAAGTCTACCTATTATGTCAGAATGAAATAACATATGCTTGTATTTTTTCCATTAGCTTGTTAATCTATTGTACGAAACATGATATCAGCCGCTAATTGCCGGTGCATTTGAGATGGTGGGCAGATTGGGATAAGACTGATCTGAATGAATTGATATTAGGGAAAAAGGGATATAAGACTATGAAAAAACTATCAGATAGACAGAAAACACTTATAAAATGGTTGTGTGTGCTGGTGCTGGTCGGACTTATCATATATGTGTTCCGTGACATGGCAGGCCCTATAATGTCGCAGCTTGTAAAGACAAGTCCTGTGGTCGTGGCAGCTATTCTCGGAGCGACGCTTTTATACGGAGTGATAGAGAGCTGCATAACGTTTATCCTCATGCGACAGGTGGAGAACAATATGACATTTTTCGATGCAAATATTATGACGTATTTTGTGTCATTTTACAGGGTGTCAACGCTTGGAAGCGGTACCATAGTGGCATCCACATTGTTCATGAAACACTGCGGAATACAGCCGTCGAAAGCGCTTGGTCTGTACTCTATTGATTATGCGATACACAAGATGACCATATGTGTTATGGCGGTGGCATTGTTTCTTGCGAACAGAGAATATATGCTTGGAGTATTTGGCAAATACAGTTCATATGTTGTCCTCGGCGTTATAGCGACCATACTCATAACGATGGCGATAGTGCTCTTTGCGTGCTGGCCGCCGTTTCACAGATTCCTCAGATGGCTTCTTGAAAAAGCTGATGCTTTGTTTAAAGGACGATTTGCAAAGCAGATTGACAGTTTAAGTGGGCAGACAGCTATGATGGAGGATGCCACCAGGGTTGTACTTAAGAAACCGTGGCTTATAGTGGTAGTCATGCTGCTTGATATATGCAAGTTCGCGTGCTGGTTTGCCATACCTTATATAGTGTGTCACAACTTGTGTGATATGAATATTGTCACGTCAATAGGTATAACAGCCATGAGTGTCATGCTGGCGGCAGTCATTCCTATGCCGGGAGGAATCGGATCAAGTGAGCTTGTTATGACAGCGATCTATTCGGGACTTGTTGGTTCTGCTGCAGCCGGAGCCATGGCACTTCTCTATAGATTTGCCACATTCATGTTCCCTTTTATCATAGGTGCATTTACAGCCATATTCTTCAAGAGGTTCAAGAGATATAAGGCGGCGCAGAATGAAAAACAGGGAATCCCGGATGGCGATAGCATGGCGGATACAGACTCATAGCTGAACCGATAAATGAGTTTATAAAGAACCGATATATATCAATGGTCAGCAAGATGCGTGGCAGGTGATATATATCGGCTGGTGAAGGGAAAAAGATACATATGAAGAACATAGTCGCGGGCATACTGGCCCACGTTGATTCGGGTAAGACCACCCTGTCGGAGGCGATGCTCTATCAGGCAGGACAGATAAGAAAGCTTGGGCGGGTGGATCATCAGGATACATATCTAGATACGGACAGTCAGGAAAAGGACAGGGGGATCACGATATTTTCCAAGCAGGCGGAGCTTACATATGGTGATATGCATATAGCACTGCTTGACACTCCAGGACATGTGGATTTCGGAACGGAGATGGAGAGGACTCTTCAGGTCCTCGATTATGCAGTTTTGGTAATCAATGGCATGGACGGAGTGCAGAGCCACACGGAGACGCTGTGGAAACTGCTTGAGAGATATGAGATTCCTGTATTTATATTTGTAAATAAGATGGACATGACGGGGTATGACAGGGAGTATCTCATGGACAATATCAGACACAGACTGAGTGATGGCTGTGTCGATTTTTTATGTGAAGATGCTGGTGAACACATAGCCATGTGCGATGAGGCCATGCTTGAACATTTTCTTGAGACTGGGGCAAATGATGAACAGGACGTGGTAAATGCCATTGCGGGCAGAAAGCTGTTCCCATGTTACTTTGGCTCTGCACTCAAGAATGAGGGCGTGTCAGAGCTTCTTGACGGCATGAACAGATATGTAGTGGAACCTGTGCGCGGGGAAGAATTTGGCGCCAGAGTGTTCAAGATAGGACGTGACGATAAGGGCGAGAGACTTACCTACATAAAGGTCACTGGAGGCGTGTTGAAGCTCAAGGATGTGCTGACGCTCAGAAACAGTCAGGGGGAGGAGAGCCATGAGAAGGTCAACCAGATAAGGGTGTACTCCGGTGCAAAGTACGACATGGTAACCCAGGTTCCCGCCGGATGTGTCTGTGCTGTTCCGGGACTTGTGAATACCTACGGCAGACAGGGAATCGGTGCCTGCCCGGATGGAGAGCTCCCAAGTCTGGAGCCGGTTCTCAGCTATAAGGTCATGTACCCGACTGATGTGGATGCGGTCACGATGGTGTCAAAGCTCAGACTGCTTGAGGAAGAGGATCCCCAGCTCCAGGTGCAGTGGAATGAGACTGCAGGAGAGATATACATCAAGGTCATGGGGCAGGTACAGCTTGAGGTAGTGGCTCAGATGGTAAGAGACAGGTTTGGAATTGCCATCACATACGGACAGGGCAGGATATCATACAAGGAGACGATCGCGGCTCCAGTCATGGGTGTAGGACATTTTGAACCGCTCAGGCACTACGCAGAGGTACATTTGTTGCTTGAACCTATGGAAAATGGCAGTGGAATGTGCTTTGACAGCATTTGCAGCGAGGATGTACTGGATAAGAACTGGCAGAGACTGATACTCACCCATCTTCAGGAGCGTGAGTTCAGGGGAGTGCTTACGGGATCACCAATCACGGATATGAAGATAAGCATCACTGCGGGGCGCGCACATCAGAAGCACACTGAGGGTGGAGATTTCAGACAGGCGACATACAGGGCGGTGAGACAGGGCCTTATGATGGCGGAAAGTGTCTTGCTGGAACCTGTGTATGCATTTAAAATAGAGGTACCACAGGAATATGCCGGAAGGGTTCTTGCAGACATAGTGAAGATGAGCGGAACTATGGACGGTCAGGAGATATCCGGTGAGACGACAGTCATCACGGGACATGCCCCGGTATATACCATGAGAGAGTATTACAGTGAACTCACAGCATTTTCCAGAGGTACAGGCAGGCTTCAGGTGGATATAGACGGCTATCAGCCATGCCACAACACCGAAGAGGTTCTGGCTGAGAGACATTATGATCCTGAGCTTGACAGATTTAATCCATCATCATCGGTATTCTGCGCCCATGGTGCAGGTTATCTGGTGGACTGGTATGATGTGTATGAGAACATGCATGTGAAGGAGGATCCGGGATTTGAGATCTCGGGCCAGCTTGGCTACACGGAAGATGGCTATGCTATGGATATTCCGGTGAACAGGCCGGGAAAGAGTGTATCGGAGATGTCCATAACAGATGAGGAGCTCAGCGAGATATTTGCAAGGACATTTGGCGGAGATTACAAGGACAAGGATGTGGCACTGAACGGAAGATTCAGGAGAACTACATCTGAGTATAAAGTAAATGGACAGTATAATAAGAGTCAGTCCAGAGACAGGCAGCCCGGAAATGGACCGCTTGTGGGCAGCAGACCCGCTGATAGAGGTATAGCCACGCCTGGAGCATTCAAGCGCAGAAAGAGTGGCGAGGACTATGTCATAGTGGATGGCTACAACGTCATATTTGCGTGGGATACACTTCGGGAACTGTCGGAGCACAACATAGACTCCGCCAGAGGTAAGCTCATGGACATACTGTCAAACTATCAGGGATATATGAACTGTAAGTTAATAGTGGTATTTGACGGCTACAAGGTGAAGGACAACAAGGGGGAGAGATTCCCTTATGACGATATAGAGGTTGTGTACACAAAAGAGGGCGAGACCGCTGATGCGCACATAGAAAAGCTCACACATGAGCTTGCGAGAAAGCACAAGGTCACAGTGGTCACATCAGACGGACTGGAGCAGATAGTCACCATGGGACAGGGCGCGATCCGCATGTCCTCACGGGACTTCAAGGCAGAGGTTGAGAGGGTGAACGAACACCTGAGGGAAAATTATTTGAAAAATGACTAGGGCCGAGCGTCCGTAAATCAGAAGGAGGGCAATTTGGCAGATTATATAATGGCGCTGGATCAGGGAACGACCAGCTCAAGGGCGATAATATTTGATAAGGAAGGCAGGATATGCTCAGTGAAACAGAAGGAGTTCACCCAGCATTTCCCGAATAACGGCTGGGTGGAGCATGACCCTATGGAGATATGGGCAACCCAGATGTCGGTGATGATGGAGGCGAGGGAGACCATGGGAATCCGCACCGAGGACATAGCCGCAATAGGAATCACCAATCAGAGAGAGACAACCATAGTGTGGGATCGAAAGACCGGCAATCCGGTGTATCATGCCATTGTGTGGCAGTGTAGGAGAACTGCGGACAGGATAGAGCAGCTTAAGGCTGAAGGATATGACAAGGTGATAAGAGAGAAAACGGGACTGATAGTTGATCCATATTTCTCTGCAACGAAGATAGAGTGGATACTTGACAATGTGCCTGGAGCCAGGGAACGCGCAGAGGCAGGGGAGCTGATGTTCGGAACTGTTGACACATGGCTTATATACAAGCTCACAGGCGGAAGAGTCCATGCAACGGACTACACGAACGCATCGCGTACCATGCTATTCAACATTCATACACTGAAGTGGGACAGGGAATTGCTTGCAAAGTTCAACATCCCGGAGAGCATGCTTCCGGCAGTGAGAAATTCCAGTGAGATATACGGATACACGGACAGAGAGATATTTGGCGGTGAGGTGCCTATAGCGGGAGTTGCCGGAGATCAGCAGGCTGCGCTGTTCGGACAGTGCTGCTTTGAGGCAGGAGATGTGAAGAACACCTACGGAACAGGTTGTTTCCTCCTCATGAACACGGGGGATAAGGCAGTTGACTCGCAGCAGGGACTTCTCACCACCATAGCCATAGGACTTGACGGAAAAGTCAGCTATGCGCTTGAGGGAAGTGTGTTTGTGGCTGGAGCAGCCATCAAGTGGCTCAGAGATGAGATGAAGCTCATAGACAATGCTGCGGATACTGAGCGCATTGCTCTGTCTGTGCCGGACAGTAATGGTGTATATGTGGTACCTGCATTTACGGGACTTGGCGCTCCTTACTGGGATGCGTACGCCAGAGGGGCAGTGTTCGGCCTTACAAGGGGAACAAATAAGGCGCACTTTGTCAGGGCGACAGTCGAATCGCTGGCATATGAGACATCGGATGTTCTTGCGGCTATGGAGATGGATGCAGGACTTTCTATCACAAGCCTGCGAGTGGACGGTGGTGCAAGTGCCAACAACTTCCTGATGCAGTTCCAGGCAGATATAGAGAATGCCGAGATTGTGCGGCCTGTGATCACGGAGACAACAGCTCTGGGCGCTGCATATCTGGCTGGACTTGCGGTTGGCTACTATGACAGTCTGGATGAGATCAAGGGTTACTGGAAGGCCGACAGAAGATTTGAGCCGGGGATAACCGAGGATAAGAGGGAGACGCTCCTTGCAGGCTGGAAGGATGCTGTGGAGAGAACAAGAGTGACAAGGTGATAGGAGGAGAGAGATGAACAAACAGCAGCTTGCCTCAAGAATATGGGAATCTGCGAACAAGATGCGTTCAAAGATAGAGGCAAATGAGTACAAGGATTATATTTTAGGATTTATATTTTACAAGTTTTTGTCTGACAGAGAGGTTGAATATCTGAAAAAGAATGATTGGGAGGATGGTGATCTTCCGGAGCTTGTAGAAGAAGACAAAGAGGTTGTGGAACAGTGCCGTCATAATCTGGGCTATTTTATAGAATACAGAAACCTGTTTTCAACATGGATCAGTATGGGGCGCGATTTTGATGCATCCAATGTAACAGATGCTTTGTCGGCATTTGAGCGTCTTATAAATGATTCGCATAAGAAAGTGTTTTCAGGAGTATTTGAGACACTTCAGACCGGCCTGTCAAAGCTTGGAGAGACTAGCAATGCCAGAACAAAGGCTATCAGCGATCTGCTTCAGCTCATCAAGGATATACCGATGGACGAGAAACAGGGATACGATGTGCTGGGATTCATATATGAATATTTGATATCGAATTTTGCGGCAAATGCCGGAAAAAAGGCCGGGGAATTCTATACCCCACACGAAGTGTCTCTTCTCATGTCGGAGATTGTTGCATATCATCTGAAGGATAAAGAGCATATCGCAATATATGATCCAACTTCAGGCTCAGGCTCACTGCTTATTAATATAGGACATAGTGCGTCAAAGTATATGAGCCGTGACAGTATAAGATATTATGCACAGGAGCTTAAGGAGAATACATACAATCTGACTAGAATGAACCTGGTAATGCGGGGGATAAATCCGTCAAATATATTTACGAGAAATGCGGACACGCTGGAGGATGACTGGCCTATAGATCTCGAAAGCTATCCACCTGTTCTGCGAGTGGATGCAGTAGTCTCTAATCCGCCATATTCGCAGCAGTGGTCTCCTGAAGGCAAGGAGCTGGATCCGAGATATAGTGAATATGGACTTGCACCAAAAAGCAAAGCGGACTATGCCTTTCTTCTGCATGACCTGTATCATATTAAGCCGGATGGCATTATGACTATAGTACTTCCTCATGGAGTGTTGTTCCGATGTGGCGAGGAGGAGCGCATAAGGACAAACCTTATAGAGAAAAATAATATCGATGCGATAATTGGTCTTCCTGCAAACATATTTTTTGGAACTGGCATACCAACGATTATCATGGTCTTAAAGCAGCAGAGAGATAACAATGATGTTCTCATAATTGATGCCTCAAAGGGGTATGTCAAAGAGGGCAAAAATAATAAGCTTCAAGCATCGGATATAAAGCGTATTGTTGACACATATATATCCAGAAAAAATATAGATAAGTATTCAAAGGTTGTAAGCAGATCAGAAATACGTGCAAATGAATACAATCTGAACATCCCAAGGTATGTGGACTCTTCGGAAAATGCAGAATCATGGGATATATATGCAAGCATGATGGGAGGAATCCCGAATGCGGAGATAGATGAGCTGTCCATGTATTGGGATGCGTTCCCGGAACTTAGAGATCTGTTATTTGCTGGTGATGGTACGCCTTATTCCAGTGTGAAGGTGGAGAATGTTAAGAAAGAGATAGAGAACAGTGCTGATATAGAGCGGTTCAGAAAGAAGTTTACGGATTCGTTTGCAGATTTTGATGATGTACTTCGAAATAAGCTGATCACCGGCATGGAAACTGTACAGGTTTCAAAGGAAGAGGCGGTGATAGGAGATGATATATTTGCAAGATTGGCGGACGTACCGCTTGTAGACAAATACGCTGCGTATCAGATACTTGATGACAATTGGAATACAATTGCCATGGATTTTGATGTGATCCTGACAGAGGGCAAGGATGCGGTCAGAGGTGTTGATCCAAACATGGTTGTCAAGAAAGATAAGGAAGTTCAGGACGGCTGGAAGGGTAGAATACTGCCATTTGATCTTGTACAGAAGGAATTGCTCCGGGATGAATTGGCACAGATCACAGAAAAAGAGCGTCGTATCAATGATATATCATCAGAGTATGAGGAGTTAATCGACAATCTTACTGAGGACGACAAGCAGAGTGATATATTAAATGATACCCAGGATGCTTTCAATGCAAAGGGTGTTGCCGTTAGGCTTAAAGAGCTTAGAAATGCAGATACCGAGGAAGAGAAGGCATTGAAGGTTACACTAGAGAGATATACTGCGCTGTCTAAAGAGGAGAAGGATCTGAAAAAGGCAGTGAAGGACATGAATGTTGAACTTCACATGAAGACCAAGACTGTTATTGAGAATCTGACAGATGCAGAGGTTGATGAGATGTTATACAGAAAGTGGATATTCCCAATATCCGCTGGCATGAAGACCATACCGGAGAGCATTGTGGGTGATCTTGAGAAGAAGGTTCAGGCTCTCAGCAGCAAGTATGCAAATACCCTGACTGACATAGAGAATGAAATTCACAGTGCTGAGGCAGAATTGTGCAAAATGCTCGATGACCTGGTTGGAAATGAGTTCGATATGGCAGGACTTGCATGCCTGAAAAAGCTTCTCGGAGGTGAATAGTATGGGTGATAATTCAAAAAAACCGGGAATTAGATTCAAGGGATTTACTGATGATTGGGAACAGCGTAAGTTGGGAGAAATCATAACTGAATATAAAGAGACTGTTGATTCGGAGTGTACATTGCCAATTCTTACTTCATCTAAAACAGAAGGTGTAATATTGCAAGAAGAGCATTTTGGAAGAAAGCAACAACATGATATTACAGGGTACAATATACTACCAAGAAATTACTGTACTTATCGAAACAGAAGTGACGGAGTAGATTTTACGTTTAATATCAACAAATGCTGTGATAAAGGGATTATTAGTAAATTTTATCCTGTTTTTAGTGGCAAGAATAGTGATGTTTTCTTCCTCTCGCTAGTATTGAATAATAGCGATGAAGTTGTACGTGAAATAGCGTATACATGTACAGGAACGGGACAGAAGGTTCTCTCATTTCTTGATTTGCAAAAGATGAAGGTTAGGGTACCAAGTTATGATGAGCAAAAAGAAATTGCAGCATATTTTGAAAATCTCGACCACCTCATCACTCTTCATCAGCGTAAGGTATCTTCACGGCTATTTCTGAACAAATCTACTATTTTTCGTGAAAATTGAGCTTAAAACCGTAAGTTAAGCAAATTTTTACAAACAAAATGATAATGCCAACCAGCAAAATTTTTAATCGCGTGATCATTCTGGCTGGCATTATCATTTTTGCTATACAAACATCTTTTCGAGCATCGATAATTTTATTTTTTTCAATTTTTCCAACTCACGCTGATGAAGAGTGATGAGGTGGTCAAGTTGTTTAAAATACGCTCCAATTCTCCGTTGCTCATCTAATGATGGTATTGTAACTTCATAAGGTTCAACATGTTTATTATTTATCTGAGGAATAGTTGATGTATCAGCAATCTTGTATAAACCTTCTTTAGAAATAATATTATACAAAAATTCCGAATCTAATTTTTCAGAAGTAAGTGCCATCATATTCGTATCCATATAGCTATCAATGCCTATAATACGGACTTTATTGGTCATAATAGCCGCACCTCTTTTTGGAAAAACAACACTCCCTTTTGTTACTCTTTTTACTGTTGAATGCTCAGCAACTTTATTTTGAGTATCAACGACATATTTATCGTTGTAGTTCAAATCGTCTACTTTAACATACAATTCTGTTCCTTCTTCAAATTTTGAAGGAGCTTCACCAGATATTATGCTTACATATTCCCCCAACTTACGCTGTTCCCAATCGTCAGTAAATCCCGAAAATCTGATTTCCGGTTTAGTCTGTCCATTTTTCGGAAACATTTTTTCAAGCATGGATTTTTTGATCACTACCAACTTATCATACTTACGCTGATGAAGTGTGATGAGGTTGTCGAGATTTCTAAAAAAATCTCCTATTTTCTTTTGCTCATTATAATTTGGACACAATATTGGAATTTCTCTGCATATTTCTTGGTTTAATTTTGGCATCGCCATTCCAGAGTTATATTTCTTATAATCTTTTTGTTCAAGAGAATTACAAACGAAATTATTTTCATTGCCACCTTTAATTTTTAGCACGTGAGCATGGTTGTTAACCCAGTATTTTCCCGTTGCCAAGAAACAAACCGGGTAATTTCGATCTGTAATATTAGCTCCATCTTCGCTCAATAAAACAAGTTCTTCATCAAATAAATATCCATCTACAAAATCAACAATTCCAGATGCGCCGTAATATGGATATGGTCCAGGAATTCGCTTAGCGCCCTCCAATGGTTTTCTTATTGTATCTAGGAAATTAGCAACATCTCCCAACTTACGCTGTTCCCAAGCAATAGCTCATTCAAATCACAGTAATAAATCACAAAAATATATACTTAAAAACGCATTTTCAGTTTCGACCACTACTATTCCCAGATACCCTTTTCATGATTCCATCTTGTTTTCTTCGCTCCTTCAAACAATGGACGCACAAAAGCTTTTATCCAATCCATAGCATCTGACATAGATACCTGAATAAGTGCTTTCTTCTTCTTTAAGAATGCTTTCCATCTTGTCTGATGCATTGGATCATTTAGAAATTCATCGCTAAAAGCAGCGGAGTCCATTGTCATTGGTGTTTTTCTATTCTCAAATGTCTGTATAACAGCATTCCGAAGCTCTGCATAAGAAAACTCATATTTTTTTGAAAGAACATAGATATCATAAAAATCCTTATATCTGCTATTAAGATATCCATTATGAATAATAGCTTCCAGTTTCTCCGCAATCGATGTTTCCAATGAGTAAGCATTCACTCTTGGTGATTCCATATCAAGTATTACAGGAAAGTCCATCTTGACAGCCTCCGGATAGATTACATCTCCAAAACCTATATCGATGCTAATTGGTATTTTCGTTCGGTCGAGATACCCTACAAATGATACATGCAAGCCATGATATTCCTTAAACTCTGTAATGTCCTCAACTGTAATAGAATCCACATCAAACACAAGCGCATCATCAACATCCCGAGAAAAAATTTTTTGAAACACACTTTTCATTTCTTCACTGCCGTTTGATATCCTTTGCGCAAGCAAATCCACATCCGTTGTTGCTCTTTCATAATTGCGCCCGAATAATGCATAAAGGAATATGCCGCCCTTCAAAACGAAATTATCTGCATATTCTGATATCGAAATTCTGTAGATTGTTCTTTCCAGACCATAGTAAGTAAGAGCTTCCTGAAAAGTACAACCACTTTTTATTGCGAAGTTTTTAAGTCTCGCCTTTACTGAATCAACATTCATCATATAAGCACCTCCAGATATGTTCTTACCACTTTCTCGCAACGCAGCCGTTTTGCGTAGGCGTAAATCCTGTCTATTTGTCTGTCCCTGCGTTTTAGGTAATTTTTAAACACCTCGGATGTTTCTTCAATTCCGATCTTGTTCCTGTAGTAAATAATATCTACCACTGTTTTCTCAATATCGAAAATATGAAAACAATTTTTACCCTCATAGATTTTCTTTACACCGATATCCATTCGAGATTGGGAAAAATAAAAAATCCTTATCTCCGGCCATTCCGGCAGTGTATTTACTTTCTTTTTGCGCTCTATCGCAACATCTACAGCATCTGGAAGAAAATTTGTAAGTCCGTAATACCGAGCGGCACTCATCAGACAGATTACTCCGTTCGGCACATAAGCCTCGGCACTAAAAAAATCGTTTTCATCGCCTTTGTACTCAAGATTTTCATAGGTGCTACGGTTTATCCTCGACAGTATTCCAACCTTTTCAAGCTTGTCGATTTTGTAATAGGTATACCCCATATTTTTTAGTTCTGTGGTTGTGATAAACTTTTTATCTTCAGCGATTTTACTCATATAAATCACCTCCAACTAAACTATATAGCAATCACATTAAAAATTCAACTAATTTCGGCAGTTAAAAATAATAGCCGATTTTAATTAAGTTTTGTCAAATCCTAGTGCATAACATTTTTTCCATCCGTATATTCATTGCTTTGCATTTCAATATACTTATCATTGACTTTACCAATTGTCATCAGATACACCTCGCTGATATGTACTCCAGGCTACATTGTTCTCAACAGAAGAACACCTAGTCTAACGTAGCTTTTATGAAAACAACTACAATTTTCGTGGATAATTTTATCACAAAGCTTTCTGACATTGTAAGCAAAAATCCCTCGAAATCTTACTAGAAAAAATACTTTTTCCTCAAACAAAATATTGCAAAAAACTAAATCTGTGTCACAATAAAAAATATATAAAACATGGGGAGGACACACATGGGCTACAACAGTGAAAAGCAATTTGAAGATGATCTTGTGAAGATGCTGTCTGAGCAGAAGGGGTGGAAGGACGGCATATTAAATTATAAAACAGAGAAGGAACTTATCAGAAACTGGGCGGATATACTGTATGAGAACAATCGGAGTATAGACAGGCTTGGGGACTATCCTCTTACTGATGGTGAGATGGAGCAGATTCTTGAACAGATAAGGGCTCTCAAGACACCGCTCAGACTCAATGGTTTTATAAATGGCGGAACGGTACAGATTACCAGGGACAACGAGGCTGACGAGCATAATTTTGGCAAATTGGTGTCGCTTAAGATATTTGACAGGAATGAGATTGCGGCGGGCAAAACCAGATATCAGATTGCCAGGCAACCGAAATTCAGTGCCAAGAACGATATTTATCCAGATAGAAGAGGTGATTTCTGTCTGCTTATAAATGGTATGCCGGTTATACACGTGGAGCTTAAGAAAAGCATGGTTCCGATTTCGGAGGCTCAGTATCAGATATGTAAGTATCTTCATGAAGGCGTTTTTACAGGATTATTCTCATTGGTTCAGATATTTGTGGCGATGAATCCGGAGGAGTGTGTATATTTTGCCAATCCGGGAAGCTATGAATCATATAACGAGAAATTCTGCTTCCACTGGGCTGACAGCTATAATAATCCGATAAACAGATGGGACAAAATAGCTGAATTGCTGCTTTCGATACCGATGGCGCATGAGCTTATTGGATTCTATAGTGTTGCAGATCAGTCTGACAATGTACTTAAGGTTATGCGAAGTTACCAGTATTATGCAGCGAGCAAGATTTCCAAGCGCGTGAGCGAGATGAAGTGGAATGATCAGAGTATATATGGCGGTTATGTATGGCACACAACCGGATCGGGAAAGACTATGACAAGTTTCAAATCCGCACAGCTGATTGCCAATTCCAAGGATGCGGACAAGGTAGTATTTTTGATGGACAGGATCGAACTCGGTACACAGTCGCTCAGGGAATACAGAGGTTTTTCTGATGCTACTGATGATGTACAGGATACAGAGAATACCGAGGTATTACTGACAAAACTCAAGAGTGATTCTGTCAGGGATACACTTATAGTAACGTCTATACAGAAGATGAGCAGGATCAAGGATGAAGATGGCCTCAATGCCGCAGATATTGAGAAGATCAACAGGAAAAGAATCGTATTTATAGTAGATGAGTGTCACAGAAGTGTATTTGGCGATATGCTCTCTACGATAAAGTTTACGTTCCCAAGAGCTATATTCATCGGATTTTCAGGAACACCCATTCTGGAAATAAACAAGAAAAAGGATACTACCACAGCAGATGTGTTTGGAGATGAGCTTGAGGGTACCAGATATACAGTTGCAGATGGCATGAGGGATGGAAATGTCCTTGGATTCGATACGATACCACAGCCTACATATAAGGACAGGGATCTCCGGGAGGTGGTTGCTCTGGAGAAAGCAAAGGCCAAAAGTATCCAGGATGTAAAGGGCAATCCTGAAAAAGAACGCATATATATGCACTGGATGCAGGATGTTCCTATGGGGGCAGCTCTCGATGATAACGGCCGTGAGACGGAAAGCATAGAGGGGTGTATAAAGGACGTTCAGTACAACAGAGCTGAGCACAGGAAGGCTGTTGTAGACGACATACTTGTGAATTGGGATGTGCAGAGCCATTTTGGAAAGTTCCATGCCATGCTGGCAACAAGTAGTATTCCGGAGGCTATGGCATATTACAAGGAATTGAAGTCCAGAAATACCAACCTGAAATTCACAGCAGTTTTTGATCCTCATGATGACAACAGAGAGGGCAGCATTGAGAAGATAGACGGAATAAATGATGTCCTTAAAGATTATTATGATACGTTTGGAGTGAGATTTACTATACCGACATATGCATCGTTTAAGAGAGATGTATGTGCAAGGCTGGCTCACAAATCGCCATATGTGGCAATTCACAATGACAGTTCCAAGTGTCTTGACATCATTATAGTTGTAGATCAGATGCTCACAGGATATGATTCGAAGTGGCTCAACACTCTGTACATGGACAAATTTTACAAATGGACAAATATTGAGATGATCATACAGGCATTTTCAAGGACAAACAGGGTGTTTACGAAGGATAAGTCACATGGAATTATAAGATATTACAGAAGACCTTATACTATGAAAAATATTATAGAATATGCATTTGAGCAGTATTCAGGTAATAAAGCATATGGTGTGTTTGTGATGAAGCTTCCGGAGAATATACAGAGAATGAACATGTGCTTTAAGGAGATAAAGGATCTGTTTGCGTCTGCAGGAATAGATGATTTTTCCAGACTGCCATCAGATCCCACTGAGAGACAAAAATTTTCAAAGCTTTTCAGGGAGCTGAATAAGTACCTTGAACCGGCGAAGGTTCAGGGCTTTGTATGGGATAAGCTTACATATGAGGTTGAAGACTCAGATGGAGTAAGTGGTGTATATACAGTGGATTTTGACAAGGGAATCTATGATGCATTGCTTATGCGTTACAAGGAGCTGAGCCGTGGCGGAGATGGCGGCGGCGAAGACGCAGCTTATGACATAGACCCATATCTTATGTCACTTTCAACTGAGAAGATAGATGCCGATTACATGGACAGCAGATTTAAGAAGTATATAAAGACCCTTGATGAACATGCAGATGAGGCGACAGTGGATGCTGCGCTGAATGAACTCCACAGATCATTTGCCAGTCTGTCCCAGGATGAACAGAAGTTTGCGAATATAGTCCTGAAGGACATTCAAAATGGTGATCTGATTGTTCATGATGACAGAAGTGTGAGGGATTATATCGTTGAATATCAGGCAAGGGCAAAGAATGATCAGATACACAGAATGGCAGAAATACTGGGACTGCATGAGCAGAAATTAAGAGATATCATGGATAAGCATGTGACGGAGAATGATATTGATGCATTTGGACAGTATAATGATCTGGTACAGAGCGTCGACATAGATACTGCAAAGGCTTATTTTGATAAAAAAGAGGGTGAAGATATTCCTAAGAGAAAGGTCAGATCGAAACTTGATTCCCTTCTTAGAAAGTACATTTTGTCGGGAGGATTTGATATCGAATAAAGGGACTGACAGGCACATACGATAGTTTTAGTTCAGTCCTGACAGAAAACGCATGATCACATCGACATCCTTATTTTCAAGCTCCTGTATGATATGAATGTAGGTTTTCTGCGTTGTCGTCATACTGGAGTGACCAAGTCTCCTTGCTACGCTGGCTATGGATACTCCGGCAAATAATAACAGAGACGCATGGGTATGTCTGAGCCCGTGTATAGTAATGACAGGTGCATCAATTTCACGGCAGTGTCTGGCGAGAACATCGTTGACTGTGGAATTGTACACCTGTTTTTTTATGAATATAGGTTCGTCCTCCGGCATATTTTTCAGCAATCCGGCGAATTGTATGACGGTCTGCCAGTCCAGCTGTATTTTGCGTATGGACGATCTGTTTTTGGTAGGTAGAAATCCTCCATCTCCTTTGTAGTTCCATGTTTTGGATACGGAAACCAGCTGGCGTGAGAAATCAAAATCCTTTGGAGTCAGAGCCAGGGCCTCGGAGAAACGCATACCGGTTTTTGCCACCAGCAATATAAACCAGTCCCAGCTGACGTTGGTTCCCAGGTCCAGATTGGCGAGAAGCTTCTGGAGTTCAAACTGATTGAGATATTTCTGCTTTTTATCCTTTGGCGGCCGTCCCTTTATTATTGCTTTTCTGGTTGGATCTCTTTCTATCAGACCCTCATCGACGGCGTCAAGAATAGCGCATTTTATATGATGGTGAAAATCCATCGTTGTCTGGCGCTCGTGTTCGGCGGCATAGTTGTTAAGCAGCTGTTGATAGGTAATCCGGGTTATGTCGCCGATTTTGAGATCTGGGATAAGCCTGACAAGCCATTGATGAGCCATCTTATATTTGCTCATGGTGACTGGGCGTATTGCGCCTTGTTTGTATGTGGTTATCCACTGCTCATAGAAATCAGTAAACAACATGTCTGAATTTGTTCGTTGAATCATATATAAGTCCTCCTTATGAAAAAATAGTGCTGTCAGTCCTGTGTTTACTATACATGTTTGTAAATTTTTCTATAAAAAAAATATGAAAAACAATTGGCTAAATATCGGATAGATGGGATAATACATTAAGAATAATGTTACGTGTTCTGTCATCTGTCAGAGGACGTGTTATAGAGGAGGGACTTATGTATTTAGTATTTGATGTAGGGGCAACATTTATAAAGTATGCGTTAATGGACGATGAGGGCAATATATCGGGAAAGGGTAAGACTCCAACCGACAGATATGCCGAGGCTGGAACTCCGGCATTTGTGGCGCAGATCAAGAAGGTGTATGACGAGAAGGTACTGGACTGTGACATAACGGGAATTGCCATGGGGCTTCCTGGACAGATAGATGTCGAGCGTGGCATAGTGTACGGCGGTGGCGGGATCAAGTATCTTGATGGTGCACATCTTGGTGATCTCATATCAGAGGCATGCGGCGGTGTGTCTGTAGCCCTTGAGAACGATGGCAAATGTGCGGCTCTCGCAGAGTTGTGGCTGGGCAATGCCAGCACGGCTACAAATGCAGCAGTCGTTGTCGTGGGTACAGGAATCGGCGGTGGAATAATCATTGACAGAAAGATCCACAGAGGCAAGAGACTTCTGGCAGGTGAATTGTCATATGCCCTCATGAACATGACAAGGGAAGAAGCTGATAATGTCAGATGCTGTGAAGAGCTGACTGTTGAGGAGACATTTGAATATAACCCGTTCATGGTAACCTCAACATGTACTGCAAGCTCCATTACATACAAGGCATCCAAGATAATGCATATGAAGCCAGAAGAGGTGACCGGTGAGATGGTATATCAATGGATAGATGAGGGCAATCAGGAGATCATAGATATGGTTGAGGACTCATACTTCTCCATAGCAAAGCTCTGCTGTAACCTGTACATGACGATAGATCCGGATGTCATACTTATCGGAGGTGGAATGAGTGCCAATCCGAACTTTGTTCCGGGGGTTAAGAAGTATGTGGACAAGATAAGAAAGATTACAAAGACCTACGATGGCATGGTTATCGACACATGCAAGTTCCGCAATGATTCGAATCTTCTTGGCGCGTTGTACAATTATAAGCAGAAGTATGAGGGCGTGAAATAAAATCGCAATAAAACAAACGTAAGATGGAGATGAACTGGAACAGATGGTTCATCTCTTTTATAAATACTATTGAAAATGTAAATCCATGGAGGGAAAATTATGATAATCACAAAGAAACATGGACTCCCGGAGAATTTTCTCTGGGGAGCATCGACAAGCGCATATCAGGTTGAGGGTGCCAATCTGTCACACGGCAAGGGTCCAAGTGTGCAGGATATCAAGACAGTTCCAGCGGGAACAAGTGAGCTGGATGTGTGTGCTGATTTTTATCACAGATATGCAGAGGACATAGCCCTCATGGCTGAGATGGGATTCAAGACATTCAGATTCTCCATCGCGTGGAGCAGAGTCCTCCCAGAGGGAACCGGCAGAGTCAACCAGGAGGGAATTGACTTCTACAACAATGTGATAAATGAGTGCCTCAAGTACGGAATCGAGCCGCTTGTCACAATGTTCCATTTTGATCTTCCTGCGGCTCTTGAGAAAAAAGGTGGCTGGTCGAGAAGAGAGAGTGTTGACGAGTTTGTTGAATTTGCAAAGCTTCTCTACACAAATTATGGCGACAGAGTAAAGTACTGGCCGACTATCAATGAGCAGAACATGCTCACACTTGTGGGTGACGTGATCGGAACCTGCAACATGGAGGGCGTGACAAATAAATACAAGAAGCTTTATCAGGAGAATCACCACATGCTCCTTGCTCAGGCAAAGGCCATGAAGCTTCTCCATGAGATGTGTCCTGGTGCAAAGATTGGTCCTGCACCAAATATTTCACTGGTATATCCTGCCACATGTAAGCCGAAGGATGTCCTGGCAGCACAGAACTTCAACGCGATAAGAAACTGGCTTTACCTTGATATGGCAGTGTATGGAAGATACAACGACCTGGTGTGGAAGTTCCTTGAAGAGCATGACGCTATCCCTGTTATTGAGGCTGGAGATATGGATATCATGGCGCAGGCAAAGCCTGATTTTATAGGTTTCAATTATTATAACACTGCAACGGTTGAGTGGGATGACAGCCCGGTTGCTGTGACGGACTCAGAAAAAAAGGATCAGCAATCAGCCGGTATTGAGCCGGGGGTATACAAGGCGTATCCAAATCCAAATCTTCTTCGCACAGAGTTTGGCTGGGAGATAGACCCTGACGGCTTCAGGGCAACTATAAGAGAGATGTACAGCAGATATCACCTTCCTATGATCGTGACAGAGAATGGTCTTGGCGCATATGACAAGCTCACAGAGGACGGCAAGGTACACGACGACTATCGTATAGAGTACTTAAGAAAGCATATAGAGCAGATCAAGCTGGCAGCAGACGAGGGCGCAGAGATGATGGGTTACTGTCCTTGGTCAGCAATTGATCTCGTGTCCACCCACGAGGGAATCACCAAGAGATACGGCTTTATATATGTCAACAGAGATGAGTTTGACATGAAGGATCTTGCGAGATACAGAAAGGATTCCTTCTACTGGTACAAGAAGGTCATCGAGACTAACGGCGAGGATCTGAGCTAAAAATTATCCAGAAATCAACAATTTAGGCCTAAAAGATACAAAGTTCCAGAAAGTTGTATCTTTTGGGCTATATTTCGCTTGTTTAGGATAAAATTATCCTAAGACTTTGCTTTCCCTGCGAAAAAGGATAAAAACAGAATCACCAAAGATTGCATTTTTGAATAAAGTCCTTGCATTAATTTATTTGTGTGCTATACTAAATAAAGTTACTAACATACACCAACGCGTTAAAGTGACGTAAGTTTAAACCGAGAAAACTGAGGAGAAAATCAAAACAAAAAACAAGAAGGAGGACACTATTATGATAGGCGGAGATCTGATCACCTACAGACCTGACATTCAGGTACTTGACGCAACAATAAGAGATGGAGGACTTGTCAACGATTTCTATTTTACTGACGAGTTTATAAGAGCCCTCTATGAAGCGAACATCAAGGCGGGGGTTGATTATATGGAATTCGGCTATAAGGCCTCCAAGGAAATGTTTGATGTGAACAAATTCGGCAAATGGAAGTTCTGCAACGAGGAGGATATAAGAGCCATCGTTGGAGAGAACAATACAGATCTGAAAATTTCAGTTATGGCTGATGTCGGAAGATGCGACTACAAGAAGGATATCATCGACAGAGCCGACAGTGTTATCGATCTGGTGAGGGTGGCGACATACATCAACACCATGCCTGCAGCCATCGAGATGATTGAGGATGCACATGCAAAGGGATACGAGACCACATGTAATATCATGGCAGTTTCAAAGGATCAGGAGTCGGATATCGATCTTGCCCTTGAGCTGCTTGGTAAGAGCAATGTAGATGGAATATACATTGTTGACAGCTACGGCTCACTGTACCCTGAGCAGATCAAGAAACTCGCGGAGAAATATGTCGCAGTTGGAGAGAAGTATGGCAAGAAGATAGGAATACATGCACACGACAACTTAAAGCTTGCCTATGCCAACACTGTTGAGGCAATGAGGAGTGGTGCGAGCATGCTCGATGGAACTGTAAGCTGTATGGGCAGGGGCGCAGGAAATTGTGCGCTTGAGCTTCTTCTTGGATTCCTCAGAAATCCAAAGTACAACCTGTACCACATCTTGAAGTTCATAGAGCAGTACATGGTTCCGCTCAAGGCAAAGGGAGATGCAGTATGGGGCTATGATGTGCCATACATGCTGACTGGAATGCTGAATCAGCATCCAAGGGAAGCCATCGATTTCATCAAGAATGAGAGACATGATTATGCAGATATGTACAGCTACCTTATGTACAGAGAGTAACATGCGGATTGTGGAACAACATATTTTACACTGTAGAATATGTGTAGCCGATAGAGATGCATAGTACAACATATATAGTGGGTTGGGTGCTTATTATGGTGCTCAAGATAAAGGGGAGGACTCCTGGTGTCAGTTATCGCTGGCATCAGGAGTTTTTCTTCTATTTTCCCGTCTGTGTGTTATAATCTGATATGTAATGTCAAAATATGTCGAAAACAAAAAGAGATGTACTTTTGAAGATATATATGCAGTGTCAGCGCTGGAAAACAGATAGAAAAAACAGGAGGATGACAGCATATGAACATAGGAATATTAGGCGCAGGCAAGATTGCCGGCGTTATGGCGGACACGATAAACAGGATGACTGATGTGAAGCTGTATGCTGTAGGTTCGAGAAGCTGGGAAAAGACAAATGCATTTGCCAACGAGTTTGCAATAGATAAAGCTTACGGAAGTTATGAGGAACTGGTCAGTGACGATGCGATAGATCTGGTATACATTGCAACGCCGCATTCTCATCACTATGAGCAAATGAAGCTCTGCATAGAACATGGAAGAAATGTGCTATGCGAGAAGGCATTTACCTACAATGCTGCACAGGCTGAGGAGATCGCAGATCTGGCAGCAAAGAAGAATGTGTACGTGGCAGAGGCAATATGGACGCGGTATATGCCGTCCAGACAGATGATAAATGAAATTCTGGAATTTGGCGTAATAGGTGATGTCAGGACTATGACATGTAATCTGTCCTACCCGATATCAAATATAGAGCGGCTTACCAACCCGGAGTTGGCAGGCGGAGCACTTCTGGATGTGGGAGTTTACGGATTGAACTTCATTGTCATGCATATGGGAAAGGATATCTCGGATATTGAGTCCTCTGTTATGATGCACGAGACTGGAGTAGACGGACAGGAGAGTATAACCGTCAAATACAGAGACGGCAGGATGGCAGTGACAACCCACAGCATGTACGGAAGATCAGACAGAAAAGGCATCTTTTACGGTGAGAAGGGATACATGATAGTCCAGAATATAAATAATCCACAGTGGATAGATGTATTTGACTGCGAGGACAGACTGATAAGACATGTGGATGTGCCAAAGCAGATAAGCGGCTACGAGTACGAGGTCATGGAAAGCCTTGATATGATCAGACAGGGACAGTTCCAGAGTAAATCGATGCCTTTGTCAGAGTCTATATATATGATGAAGCTTATGGATGACATTAGAAAAGGGTGGAATAAAAAGTGATAATTATATATATACTTGGCGGAATCATAGCCATATTTCTGATGTACATATTTTTTCTCTTCGTGTGCAGTCTGTTCGTGAGAACTGACAGGCAGTATACGGAGGACAGCAGGTTCTACAGGCATCTGCTGTATGGTGCCACCGGATTTGCCATGTGGTTTCTAAGAGTGAAAATGCATGTGACTGGCATGGAGAAGATTCCAGTGGATGTCAAACCACTCTTTGTGGGAAATCATCTGTCAAATTATGATCCGCTGATAGAATGGCAGGTATTTAAGAAGTGGGATGTGGCATTTGTATCCAAGCCGGAGAATTTTAAGATACCGATATTCGGCAGGATCATCAGAAGATGCTGCTTTATGCCGATAGACAGATCAGATCCGGGTAAGGCATTGTCTACGATCAAGACGGCTACCGAGATTCTCCAGAAGGGAGATATGGCAGTTGGAGTATACCCGGAGGGAACGAGAAACAGACAGGGCGGACTTCTGCCATTTCACACGGGTGTTTTCAGGATAGCCCAGAAAGCGCATGCGCCGATAGTCGTCATGGCGATACACGGAACGGAGAATATCTACAGGAATGTGCTGAGGCGCAGATCTGAAGTCTATATAGATGTGGTGGATGTGATACCTGCCGATGAGGTAAAAGCAATGAAGAAGAATGAGATCAGCGACAGGGTGAGACTTGTCCTTGAGAAAGATGAAAAGGGTAAAAACTATGGGAAAGAAGTACATTTTATATAATTCATTGGCGGGCAACGGCAAATGTATGTATGACGTGCAGGCACTTGCAGATACATATCCTGATGCGATACTCAAGAAGATGACAGAGATCGCTTCATATGCGGAGTTCATGGGATCGCTTGCAGAGGATGACGAGGTTATCCTGTGCGGCGGTGACGGAACGCTGAACATATTTGTGAATGACATAAAGGACATGGATGTGAAGAATACCATCTACTATTATGCCTCCGGAAGCGGCAATGACTTTGCAAAGGACATAGGACATAACAGTCATGACACTCCGGATTACCAGATAAATCAGTACATACAGCATCTTCCGGAGGTGACGATCAACGGCAAAAAGTGGCTGTTCATGAACAATGTTGGATTCGGAATAGACGGTTACTGCTGTGAGGAGGGCGACCGCCAGAGGACAAAGAATGAGAAAACTCATAAGAACAAGCCTGTGAACTACACGGCTATAGCTATCAAAGGCCTGCTCTACGCATTCAAACCGAGAAATGCTGTGGTGAAAGTGGATGGAGTCCGTCATGAATATAAAAATGCCTGGCTCGTGCCAACCATGAATGGCAGATATTATGGCGGCGGAATGATGGCTACCCCCGGGCAGGACAGACTGAATCCGGAGCATACAGTTTCGGTTATGGTGTTCCGCGGCAAGGGCAAGCTTGGAACCCTTATGATCTTTCCTTCTATATTCAAGGGAGAGCATGTCAAGTACGAAAAGCATGTTGATATATTCAACGCAAAAGAGGTTGAGGTTGAATTTGATCGCCCGACACCACTTCAGATAGACGGCGAGACGATACTTGGAGTTACATCATACAAAGTTAAAGCGTGGAGCCTGGATCAGAAATAAAAAAGTTTTGAAAATCCGAATAATATAAAGTTCAAAAAACTTGCAAATATGCTGACGTCATTTATACTATTTTAATAGATTGTACGCTGAAAAAGGAGGTATTGTATGCGGGAGATGCGGAGAAGTGACAGGATGATAACAGATCGTGAAGAGATAGTGGATGTACTTGATTCGTGTAAGGTGTTCCGGATGGCGGTTCACGATGAAGAGGGAGTGTACATAGTTCCGCTGAATTTCGGTTATACCTACGAGGAGGATGTTCTGAAGCTTTATTTCCACTCTGCCGGTGAGGGCAGGAAGGTGGATGCTCTGGCAGCGAATCCGAAGGTGGCCATAGAGATGGACACAGATCACTATCTGGTTGAGGAACCAAATGCCTGCAGCTTTGGTTATCTCTACAGCAGTATCATGGGAAATGGCACAGCCAGAAAGCTGACAGATCCTGAGGAAAAGTGCGAGGCACTCAACTGCCTTATGAATCATCAGCTTGCGAGAAATACCGAGAATATGAGATCGTTTGACAAGGTAGAAAAGAAGAAGTATAACTACTCAGACCAGATGCTGGCAGCGGTAAATGTGTATGAGATAGTTGTGGAAAATTTTACGTGTAAGTCAAGGCGATAAGTATATGGAATCTATGCAATTGCCATTGTGGTTTAAGGAATTGACGTAAAACATAATACAAATTATAATCAGACAGGATATAATGAAGCGATCATCAAGCAGACTCTTGATGATAAGTGATATAGCAGAAAGGTGAAAACAGGAGATGGATTACAACAAATTAGCGGATTTGATATTTGCAGATATAACAGATACAGTGGATGACCTTGAGAAGAGATTTCCGGAGAGAAATCTTCCAGAGGGAGCAAGGGTAACAAGATTTGCACCAAGCCCTACAGGATATATGCACATCGGCGGACTGTATGCTGCCATGATCTCTAGAAAGCTTGCAAAGCAGAGCGGTGGCGTGTTCTACCTCAGAATAGAGGATACCGATAGGAAGAGAGAGCTTGAGGACGGTGTAAATGAGATCATCAATTCGCTGAAGAAGTTTGATCTTGGATTTGACGAGGGACCATTTGAGGGCGGTGAGACTATATATGGTCCATATAAGCAGAGTGAAAGAAAAGAGATATATCAGACATGTGTCAAGAAGCTTATGCAGGAGGGATATGCATATCCTGACTTCACAACAGCCGAGGAGCTTGATGAGATCAGGGCAAAGCAGGAGGCTGCAAAGGTTGACATAGGATATTACGGCGAGTATGCAGTAGGAAGAAATCTGACATACGAGCAGATAGAGGAGAAGCTTGCAGTGGGCGAGCCATATGTTGTTAGACTCAAGAGTCCGGGCGAGGCAGGAAAGACTGTTATCTACAGCGATCCTATCAGGGGCAAGATCGAGATGCCTGAGAATATCATGGATGTGGTACTTCTGAAGTCAGACGGAATACCTACATACCATTTTGCACATGCAGTTGACGATCATTTCATGAGGACAAATCTTGTCATCAGAGGTGACGAGTGGCTTGCATCATATCCACTTCACAAGCAGCTCTTTGATCTGTGTGGATTTGCGCTTCCAAAGTATGCGCATATCGCACCTATCATGAAGCTTGAGGTTACAGTGGACGAGGAGGGCGAGCACCAGAGAAAGAGAAAGCTCAGCAAGAGAAAGGACCCGGAGGCTGCGGTTGGCTTCTATGCAGAGCAGGGATTCCCATCAGTCAGCGTGCTTGAGTACCTTATGACAATAGCAAACTCCAATTACGAAGAGTGGCATGCAGCACATGCAGACAAGACAATAGACGACTTTACATTATCACTCAAGAAGATGCCTGTCAGCGGCGCACTTTTTGACATGGTGAAGCTCAATGATGTCAGCAAGGAGATGATCTCAAAGCTCACAGCCGAGGAGTGTTACGACCTCATCATGGAGTGGGCAAAGGAGCATGACGAGAACATATACACATTTGGCACACAGGACAAGGACGGCTTCATGAAGACCATCAACCTGTGGAAGATGTCAGGCAAGAAGGTCCGCAAGGACGTCGGCAAATGGTCAGATCTGCGCGCGATGTTCGGTTATCTGTACACACCTGAGGATGAGTTGGATCTCCAGTATGAGATAGACGAGAAGTACACACCGGAGATGATCACAGAGGTTATCGAGGAGTACAAGAAAGATCTCTTCCTTGACTCAGAGGACTGGTTCTCAAGCATGAAGGTCATGGGCGAGAAGATCGGCTACTGTCCAAATGTCAAGGAGTACAAGCAGAATCCTGACGGATACAAGGGCAGCATCACAGATGTATGTACCATAGTAAGAGTTGCCATAACAGGCAAGCAGAATTCACCTGACCTGTTCACGATCATGAACGTGATAGGAAAAGACAAGACCGTGGGCAGACTGGACAAGTTCCTTGCGTGGGTGAATAGATAGGATGTATCAATTGGATGTGCACATTAAGTTGACATAGTCTGTATCGTGTTTGACATAACCATGCAGGAGCGCTCCCGCTCAACTCAGGCTGCAGCGGCACTAGCGCTCGCAGGCTCACTGAGAGCCGGCGCCTTCGTATGTCCTGCATCAGTTAATGTCAAAACGATTACAGATTGTACTATATACTTGTGCACATCCAATTGATGAAGATTGGTTAAAATATATTTAGAAGGGATTGGATTACTATGAACAAGAAGATATATGATGGTTATACATATGTAGACGGTGGCGTGTGCGCGGCCAAGGGTTTCACGGCAAATGGACTTAACTGTGGACTGAACCCTGACAAGAACAAGAATGATCTCGGAATGGTATTTTCAGAGGTGCCATGTGTGGCAGCAGGCGTGTATACACAGAACAAGGTGAAGGGCGCACCGGTCACAGTTACCAAGGAACACCTGAAGAAATCTGGCAACAAGGCACAGGCAGTCATTGTGAACTCCAAGAATGCCAACACATGCAACGCGGATGGAATAGAGAAGGCTGAGAAGATATCCCAGCTTGCAGCGGATGCCCTGGGTATAGATGTGAACCTTGTCATCAATGCTTCAACAGGTGTCATCGGACAGATCATCCCTATCGAGCCATTTGAGGAGCATATGAAAGAACTTGCAGACGGTCTCACAGCAGACGGCAACGACAAGGCTGCAAATGCTATCATGACCACAGACACAGTTGACAAGCAGGTTGCTGTCCAGTTTGACATAGACGGAGTGACATGCACCCTCGGAGGTATGGCAAAGGGAAGCGGAATGATCCATCCAAACATGGCTACAACGCTTAACTTCATCACATCAGACATAGCCATTACATCAGAGCTGATCCAGAAGGCGCTCTCAGAGATCGTAAAGGTTACTTACAACTGTCTCTCAGTAGATGGAGACCAGTCCACAAATGATACCCTGACAGTCATGGCAAATGGCCTTGCTGGCAACAAGCTCATCGACACGGAGAACGAAGCTTATGAGAAGTTCAAGAAGGCCCTCTATATAGTTATGGAGTGCATGACCATGATGCTTGCATCAGACGGCGAGGGCGCAACCAAGATGATCGAGTGTACAGTTGCAGGGGCACCTGACCTTGACACAGCCATTATCGTGGCAAAGAGCGTTATCCGTTCCCCACTTACAAAGTGTGCTATGTTCGGCGAGGATGCCAACTGGGGACGTATCCTCTGTGCTATCGGATATGCGGAGGCAGACTTTGATATAGATAAGGTTGCAGTAGATCTTGAGTCAGAATTTGGCGTGGTTCCAGTATGCCGCAACGGCGCAGGCGTACCATTCTCAGAGGAGAAGGCAGCCAAGGTATTGAGCTCAGATGAAATCCACATCAACATAGATCTCGGAATCGGTGAAGTGACAGCCAAGGCATGGGGCTGTGACCTGACATATGATTACGTGAAGATCAATGGGGATTATCGTTCATAGTCTTAAATATATACAGTGAGATTTGAATATATAATAACAGAGGTGGGGAGCTTTATCCCCGCCATTGTTTTTTCTGCATTACCGGGAAAATAATAATAAGCAAGATAATAAGTAAGATAGTAAGCAGGATAGAAATGCTATCAGCACAGCAAATAAACAGAGTTTTCCATATCAAAAAATGGATAAATCTTGTAAAATAAATAACATAGTGAAGTAGTGAATAAATAGGTGTTCAAAACGTTGGAGGTTAAATACATGGAAGATAGAGTACTTGACTGGGAGGTCTATGAGAAGACAGCCCGTGAGATGGCTGCAGAGGGACTGGTTCTGTTAAAGAACGACAACAAAGCTCTGCCACTTAAGCAGGGAGAGACGGTTTCTGTATTTGGACGTATGCAGAACCATTATTATAAGAGTGGAACCGGTTCAGGCGGAATGGTGAATGTTGCCAGAGTGGTAGGAATCCTTGATGCACTTAATGAGTGCAAAGATGTAAATGTCAATCAGAAGCTGGCAGAGACTTATGCCACATGGGATAAGGAACATCCTGTGGAGTTGGGACTTGGCTGGGGACAGGAGCCGTGGTCACAGGCGGAGATGCCGGTTACAGATGAGCTCGTGCAGGAGGCTGCTGGTGAGTCGGATTCGGCCATAGTGATAATCGCTAGGACGGCAGGCGAGGACAAGGACAATACACTTGAAAAAGGAGCTTTTATGCTCACTGATATAGAGACTGATATGCTTAGACTTGTCAGAGAGAATTTCCAGAAGATGGTCGTTCTCTTGAATGTCGGCGGTCTTATAGATATGTCATTTCTTGACACGATTTCCCCGGATGCCTGCATGTATGTATGGCAGGGTGGAATGGTCGGAGGATATGGAGTGGTTGATGTCCTCGTAGGGGATGTCAGCCCTTCAGGAAAACTCACAGACACGATAGCCTACGATATCAAGGATTATCCTGCGTATGACAATTTCGGCGGCGAAGAGAGAAACTTCTACGCAGAGGATATCTATGTGGGATACCGTTACTTTGAGACATTTGCAAAGGATAAGGTCAGATATCCGTTTGGATATGGATTGTCATACACAGACTTCAAAATCGGTGTAAAGCATGCAAGCATGGATTTTGAAAAAGGTGTGGCGAATATCTGTGTCAAAGTCACAAATACAGGAAAGAGACTTGGCAAGGAGGTTGTCCAGGTGTACGGTGAGATGCCACAGGGCAGGCTTGGCAAGCCATCCAGAGTGCTCATTGATTTTGCGAAGACAAAGGAGCTTGTTCCGGGACTCAGCGATGAGTTGAAGTTTGAGATCCCGCTTGACCGTATGGCATCATTTGACGATTCGGGAGTCACGGGCCATAGAAACTGTTATGTGCTTGAAGCTGGAGACTACACTATCCATGTAGGAAACAGCATAAGAAATACAACAGAGTGTCTGTTCTTTGAGCTTACCGAGACTGTGGAGCTTCAGAAGCTTCAGGAGGCACTTGCACCATATGAGAAGTTTGACCGCATGAAACCATTCTGTGATGAGAACGGCAGGATGCTTATAGAGTATGAGGAGACACCTCTAGTCACTGTTGATATGTATGACAGGAGAGAGCAGGAGCTGCCGGAGGAGATACCGGTTACCGGTGACAAGGGAATTATGCTTCTTGATGTAAGGGAAGGCAAGGTCACCATGGATGAGTTTATAGCGCAGTTTGATGATGAGGATCTGGCATGCTTTGTCCGCGGCGAGGGAATGGGAAGTTCTCTTGTGACGGCGGGAACAGCGTCAGCATTTGCCGGGGTATCGCCAAATTTGATCGCACATAAGATTCCGTCGGTGTGCTGTGATGACGGACCATCGGGAATGAGACTCGACTCAGGTATGAAGGCATTCTCACTTCCAAATGGCACTCTGTGCGGATCTTCATTCAACCGGGAACTGAATACAAGGCTTTACGCACTTCTCGGACTTGAGATGACAGCAAATAAGGTTGAGGTTCTTCTTGGACCGGGAATGAATATCCACCGTCACCCGCTTAATGGACGAAACTTTGAGTATTTCTCCGAGGATCCATACCTTACGGGTTCCATTGCAACTGCACAGTTAGAGGGACTTAAGTCCAGCGGCGTGTCCGGAACGATCAAGCATTTCTGCGGAAATAATCAGGAGTATCACCGCCATACAACTGACTCGATCATCTCCCAGAGGGCACTCAGGGAGATATATCTGAAGGGATTTGAGATAGCTGTCAAGTCGGGATATGCCGACTCTGTTATGACAACATATGGTCTGGTAAATGGTCTCTACACCGCAGGAAGTTATGATCTGAATACCACGATACTCAGAAATGAGTGGGGATTTACAGGCGTGGTCATGACAGATTGGTGGGCATCCATCAACCGCAGGGGTATGGAGCCGGATGCAAATGACTTTGCGACTATGATACAGGCACAGAATGACATGTATATGTGCTGCCCGGACGGCTCGAAGAACATGGGCGGAGATAATGTCATAGAGGCACTTCAGGACGGACGTATATTGAGAGCTGAGCTTCAGAGAATTGCAAAGAATGTGTGTAACTTTGCCATGAATACGAATGCATTTAAGCGTCTTGTGGGAGAGCCTGTAGAGGTAGAGATAATAAACCGTCCAAAGCAGGCGGACGATTTTTCAATTGATGATGTGGAATACATCAATGTCGACAGAGATATACTTATAGATCTGACAGAGAAGGCCAGCACCGCCGACACGAATTATGTCATAGCCCTTGATGTTGAACATCCGGGAGAGTATGAGGTGAGCCTGAGGGGAAGCTCGACACTCGAAAAGCTTGCCCAGCTGCCGTGTACCCTGTTTTTCAACGGATTCCCTGTGAGCAACTTCACATTTAACGGAACTGACGGCAAGGATGTTGTGATCAGGAAAGAGGTCAAATTTTACGGCAGATTCAATGTGCTCCGACTGTATGTGAAATCGAATGGACTTGATCTCAAGGATATTAAGTTCAGTTTTGAAAAAGAGTTTTGATCTGAAAATAAATATTGACATAGACTGCCATAGATGGTAACCTAAATTAACTCTTTGCACTGCATATAAATCTACAGTACAAACTGAGCAGACCATTGGTGTAAGCCAAGGAGTCGGGCCATCATGGCAGTGGAATCTTTACATCCACGGGACAGTAGTTACTAATACTGAGTCGTGGGTGTTTTTTTATACTCTTTTAGACATTCTATAAAATCTCCCACATATATTTAGTGATAAGAGCTTTCTGAAATTTATTGATCGCACAGCATCGGTCTTTTGATTAAGGTGATTATCAATAGACTGGTGTTCATTAAGAAAGGATGGCTGATTATATGGAAAGCGCAAACAAAATAAACACGATGGCGGCATCTGCCGTATCAGAGGATGAGTTTAAAAAGGTTGCAAATAAAGTATCGTTTATAACGATAGTACAGAACGTACTGTTGTCAGTATTCAAATTATTTGCGGGAATATTTGCACATTCAAATGCAATGATAAGTGATGCGGTACATTCAGCATCAGACGTGTTCAGCACCATAATAGTGATAATTGGAGTAAAACTAGCGTCGAAGGAATCCGACAAGGAGCATCCTTACGGCCATGAGAGGCTTGAGTGTGTGGCAGCGATCGTGTTGTCTATAGTGCTGCTGTATACCGGTATCAAGATCGGCTCGCAGGCGGTTAAGGACATAATCGGTGGCAATTACCAAAGCCTGCAGAAACCGGGGATGCTGGCACTGGTGGCGGCTGTTGTATCCATTGTCACAAAGGAGATAATGTACTGGTACACAAGACACTATGCGAAGAAGATAGATTCAAGCGCACTTATGGCAGATGCATGGCATCACCGATCAGATGCGCTGTCATCGGTCGGCGCGCTTGTCGGTATCGGTGGTGCGATGATGGGATTCCCGGTTATGGATTCCATTGCAAGTATTGTTATCTTTGTATTCATAGCTAAGGCGGCATACGATATCTTCAAGGATGCCATGGATAAGATGGTGGATCACTCATGCGATGAAGAGACAGAGAAAGAGATGAGGGATTTTGTGCTCGCCCAGAAAGAAGTTCTCAGTGTTGATCTTCTTCACACAAGGATATTTGGCAACAAAATATATGTAGATGTGGAGATTGGTGTAAACGGTTCATATACATTAAGACATGCGCATGAGATAGCGGAAGAGGTCCATGAGGGAATAGAGAAGAATTTTCCAAAGGTAAAGCATGTGATGGTGCATGTCAATCCTGCGGATGTGGCAGAATAATCATAGATTGATAACGCAGAGTAAGGCACGGATCAGATTTGGTCTGTGTCTTATTTTTGTGTGTTGGAAGCTGCAAAACGAGTACCAAACCTGCAAATAGTCAAAAACAATCAAAATAATTCAGAAATCTTCAAAAATATGCAGAATAATGATTGACAATCTTCATTTACGATGATATTATGCATATAGATTGATTGAAAGTGACTGAAATCAAGTGAAAATCACCTTGAAACAATCACAAATAATTGAAAACAGTCAAAAAATATGTTATCCTAAAGAAAAGTTAAAAGCACCGGATGCAGATATATGCATTCTGAAAAGCCACGAAAAAAGAAAATACACAAACACGAAAACACATATACAGGAGACATACTTAAAAGGCAGGAGGCAATTATTATGATGACCGAGGATAGATACACAGCGATTTTAGATGCACTGAAAGAGAGAAAGTCTATGACAGTTGCAGAGTTCACGGAGATCACGGGAGCGTCAGAATCTACTATAAGAAGAGATTTGATAGCTCTGGACGATATGGGTAAGATCAAGAGATTCCATGGTGGTGCCAAGGCGATCGAGCATGAATATATCACCAATGAGGCACCGGTTTCAGCCAAGGCACAGCTCAACGTCGAAGAGAAAAGTGCCATTGCAAAATATGCGGCAACGATGATCAATGATGAAGATTTCATATTTATAGATGCAGGAACCAGCACGGAGCTCATGATCGACTATATCGGCGAAACAAATGCCACATTTGTCACCAATGGAATAGCACATGCCAAGAGACTTCTGAAGAAGAACCTCAGAACGTATATGATAGGCGGACTTGTTAAGCCGATCACAGAGGCGATCATCGGAGCCGAGGCGGTCAATTCCATGAAAAAGTTCAATTTCACAAAGTGCTTTCTTGGAACGAATGGAATCCATATGGATTACGGATTCACAACGGTTGATGTGGAAGAGGCTATGGTGAAGATGGAAGCGGTGAACAGATCTTATGCGAGCATAGTCCTTGCCGACAGCAGCAAGTTCGACAAGGTGACGGCAGTGACATTTGCAGCAATCGAAAAAGCCTGTATTATCACGGACAGACTTGTAAATGATAAGTACATAGACGCCACAGTTGTAAAGGAGGTACTCAGATAATGATTTATACGGTGACATTTAATCCGGCGCTCGATTATGTTGTCAAGATGGACAGCCTTGAGCTTGGAATGGTGAACAGAAGTAAGTCAGAAGCCATATTCTATGGCGGCAAAGGTATCAATGTCTCCACCGTACTTAAGAACATAGGAGTTGATTCCGTAGCTCTCGGTTTTGTTGCCGGATTTACCGGTAAGGAGATTGAGGACGGAGTCAAGGCCATGGGAGTTAAGACAGATTTTATCCAGCTGAAGAATGGTCTCAGCAGGATAAATGTCAAGATCAAGGCAGAACAGGAGACGGAGATCAACGGACAGGGGCCCGACATTAAGAAAGATGAGCTTCAGCAGATGTTTGACAAGCTGGACAAGCTCCAGTCGGGAGATTGCCTGATACTTGCGGGAACCATCCCTGCTTCACTTCCATCTGACATATACGAGCAGATCATGGAGAAGCTTATGAACAGGAACATCGACATCGTGGTGGATGCGACAAAGGATCTTCTGCTCAATGTATTGAAGTTCCATCCATTCCTCATCAAGCCGAATAACCATGAGCTTGGCGAGATGTTCGGAGTAGTCTTAAAGAGCGACGACGAGATCGTTGAGTATGCGAAGAAGCTTCAGGTCATGGGTGCACGAAATGTACTCATATCCATGGCAGGGGATGGAGCAATACTTATCACAGAGACAGGAGAGGTTCACAAGATCGGAGTTCCAAAGGGAACAGTTGTGAACTCAGTAGGGGCAGGTGATTCTATGGTGGCAGGTTTTACAGCAAGCTACCTGAAGGATCACGATTACATGGAAGCGCTGAAGAGAGGAACAGCAACCGGAAGTGCCACAGCATTTTCAGAAGGCCTTGCCACAGCGGACAAAGTAGAAGAACTCTACAAGCAGTTATAGTAAAACGTACGTGTTCCGTCATGAGAGGGAATACTTAGGAGATTCAGATATCGCACAGCAGCATATGTGGATGCGGCTGATTATTTAAGAGGAGGTTATGCTTATGAGAATCACAGAGCTTTTATCAAAGGAAAGCATTGCTCTGGGTGTAAAGGTAGATTCAAAGGATGCAGCGATCGACTACCTTGTAAACCTGCACGATGCAGCAGGCAACATCTCAGACAAGAAAACATACAAAGAAGGAATACTTAAGAGAGAGGAAGAGGGCTCAACAGCTATAGGAGAAGGAATAGCAATCCCTCACTCCAAGAACAAGGCAGTCAAGAGACCTGGACTTGCAGCTATGACAGTTCCAGATGGAGTTGATTACGACTCACTTGACGGACAGCCATCAAACCTGTTCTTCATGATCGCAGCACCGGAGAGCGGATCAGATGTACATCTTGAGGTACTTTCAAGACTGTCTATGCTCCTCATGGAGGAGGACTTCAGAGCAGAGCTTCTGAAGGCAGCAGACAAGGATGCATTCCTTGCAGTCGTTGACAAGTATGAGAACGCAAAGTTCCCAGAGGAGACAGCAGAGAAGCCTGAGGAAAAGGCAGTTGAGAAGGCTCCTGAGAAGAAAGGCTTTAGAGTGCTTGCCGTTACAGCGTGTCCTACAGGAATAGCTCACACATATATGGCAGCCGAGGCACTTGAGAAGGCCGGCGCCAAGATGGGATATGCCTTAAAGGCTGAGACAAATGGCTCAGGCGGAGCAAAAAATATACTTACTGATGAAGAGATCGCAAACTGTGATGGTATCATAGTTGCAGCTGACAAGAGTGTTGAAACAGCAAGATTTGATGGAAAGCCAGTTCTTTTCACAAGAGTGGCAGACGGAATACACAAGCCTGAGGAGCTCATACAGAAGATCGTGGATGGTCAGGTTCCTGTTCACCACGAGGAGGGTGGCAGAAAAGAGTCAAGCAGTGCAAATGGCAGTGTAGGAAGCAGAATATACAAGCATCTTATGAACGGAGTATCACACATGCTCCCATTCGTAATCGGCGGTGGTATCCTCACAGCTCTTGCATTCCTTATAGATACACTTTGCGGATTTGGTGCAACAGGTGGATCCAACTTCGGTTCCATGACCCCGCTCTCAGCATTCTTCAAGTATGCCGGTGGTCTGGCGATGGGCGTGATGGTTCCGGTGCTTGCAGGATTTATAGCAGAGTCTATAGCAGACAGACCTGGACTTGCGGTTGGTTTCCTCGGCGGTATCCTGGCATCTTCCGGAAATGCAGCCTTGTCCGGTTATGTATGGGCAGGAGATAACCTTGGCGGCTTCCAGTCATTTATATCAAAGTTTGGATTCGTCGCAGAAGGCGGCGGAAATACAGTATCAGGTTTCCTCGGCGGTATCGCAGCAGGTTTCCTTGCAGGATATGTAGTTCTTCTTCTTAGAAAGATCTGCTCCAAATTCCCTAAGTCACTGGAGGGAATCAAGCCAACACTTATATATCCACTTGTTGGTATGTTTATAGTTGCAGTACTTATGATATTTGTACTCAATCCGATTATTGGATTGATCAATACAGGACTTTCAGATATGCTGACAGCCCTTGCAAATAAAAATCTTCTCATCCCACTTGGAATCATCCTCGGCGGTATGATGGCGATAGACATGGGCGGTCCTATAAACAAGGCAGCTTATGTATACGGAACAATGGTTCTCGCAACAGCGTCAGAGCTTGTCGCAGGCGGCGCACAGCTCTCAGATCCAGCAGTTCAGGCATGCTATATCTCAATGGCATCAGTTATGGTAGGTGGTATGGTACCTCCACTTGGAATTGCTCTTGCATGTATCTTCTTCCCTAAGAAGTTCACAAAGGCAGAGAGAAACTCAACAGTATCAAATATTGTAATGTCATGTGGATTCATCACAGAGGGTGCAATACCATTTGCAGCTGCAGATCCACTCCACGTAATACCATGTACACTCGTAGGCGCAGCAGTTGCAGGTGGAATGTCAGCAGCATTCAAATGTACACTGATGGCACCTCACGGCGGAATCTTTGTATTCGCAACAGTAGGCAACTGGTTACCATACATCATCTCATGGCTTGTAGGATCAGTGATCACATGTATCATGCTCGGTCTTATCAAGAAAAATGCTCAGGATTAAAAATTGCACAAAAGTAATGCACAAAAAACGACAGAATGTTATAATTTATACAATTGGGGTTTGTGAAAATCTGTCGGATATATGGAATAACGAAAAAGGTGTGGGGAACATCTGACTGTGATACCATATAACAGAAAAATGCAGATCAAATGTTTTTACAAAATTCTGCTAAATCCGAGGGTTGATAAGAAACAGAACCATAAAGCAGATAATTACAAGTCACAATATATTATTAAACAAAACAAGGGCCGCTTATGAAACACAAATTCTGCAAGTGATTGTATATATCATTTGAAGGGAATTTGAGGCCGCCGGTTCTTAGATGGCTCGGCAGAGGCATCTTAGTACCGCTGCAGGCCGAAATAAGCGGGAGCGACCCGAAAATGATATATACAATCACTTGCAGTCGTATAATGATCATTGCGGCCCGTATTAGAAAAGGAGAAGACTATTATGGTAGCACAGACAGTAAAAGTAGTAAATGAACAGGGACTTCACATGAGACCAGCAGGAGTATTTGCAAAGGAGATGACAAAGTTCTCATGCGCAGTAACTCTCGATGTAGCAGGCAAGAAGATCAATGCCAAGAGCGTAATGCTCATCATCGCAGCATGCATCAAGTGTGGTGCTGAGGTTACAGTAGAGTGTGACGGTGCAGACGAGAAGGAGGCTCTTGCAAAGGCAGTTGAGCTCATCGAGTCAGGATTCGGCGAGTAGGACATGTAGATGTTCTGACGTCGCAGCAGGGAAATGATAAGTGAAATCTGATATCAGACTTCAGTAAATGTTACGGACAAATGGTACTCAGATTGAGTACCATTTGTTGTATAGAGAATAATTGGAGGTTTTCTTATGAATAAAGGAATCGCGGGTTCAGCCGGCTACGGCGTTGGAAAGGTTGTGATCATATCTGACGCAAAGCCGGAATATGAGAACAGAACAATCACAGATACAGATGCAGAGATTAAGAGATATGACGATGCAGTTGCAGCATTTACAGAGAAGACACATGCCATGGCAGAGGCCATGAAGGAGAGTGTCGGAGAGCACAATGCGGAGATCCTTGAGGGGCACATACTGCTCCTCACAGATCCGGGGATGGATGAGATCACAAAGGGCGCGATTATGAGCGGAACCTGTGCAGAGGCTGCATTTGAGAGCACATGCGATATGTTTGCCGGAATGTTCCAGATGGCGGATGATGAGCTCACAAGACAGAGAGCAACGGATATCGGCGACATCAAGGTGAGAATGCTCAAGATACTTACTGGCACGCCGGACATGAACATATCAGAGGTTCCAGCTGGAACTATCCTTGTGGCTGAGGATCTCACCCCTTCCATGACAGCAGGAATCGTCAAGGAGAATGTGGCAGGAATCATCACTGCGGTTGGCGGCAAGACATCCCACTCAGCTATTCTTGCGAGAGCACTTGAGATACCGGCGGTACTCAGCGTGGATGGAATAGTTGACATGGTTTCAGATGGAATGACAGCAGTAGTTGACGGATGCGATGGAATCTGCATACTTGATCCGTCCCAGGAAGAGGTAGATGAATATCAGGCAAAGAGAGAGAAGTACTTAAGTGACAAGGCTCTTCTTGAGGTATATAGAGGCAAAGACACAGTCACAGCTGATGGCGCAAAGGTACATTTGTATGGCAATATCGGTAATCCGGAGGATGCAAAGCAGGTTGCTGCATGTGATGGAGAGGGCGTTGGCCTTTTCAGAACAGAGTTCCTGTTCATGGGCGCATCGGAGCTCCCATCTGAGGAAGAGCAGTTCCAGGCGTACAAGGCGGCTGCCGAGACCATGGAGGGCAGAGAAGTCATCATCAGAACCCTTGATGTGGGTGGTGACAAGGATATCCCATACCTTGGACTTGAGAAAGAGGACAATCCGTTCTTAGGTTTCAGAGCAGTGAGATATTGTCTGCGGAATAAAGATTCATACAGAGTACAGCTGAGGGCACTTCTCCGCGCAAGTGCATTTGGCGATATCAAGATCATGGTACCGCTTGTCACATGTGTTGATGAGATCAGAAGCGTGAAGGCTCTTGTTAAGGAGCTCATGGCTGAGCTTGATGCAGAGAATATAGCATACAATAAGGATATCCAGGTCGGTGCAATGATAGAAACGCCTGCGGCAAGTCTCATAGCAGACCTGCTCGCAAAGGAGGCAGACTTCTTCAGTATAGGCACAAATGACCTGACACAGTACACCATGGCGGTCGACAGAGGCAATGCAAAGGTTGCGTATCTGTACTCGTCCTACAATCCTGCAGTTCTCCGCTCCATGAAGAATATCATCGAGGCGGCAAATGCAGCGGGCATCATGGTAGGCATGTGCGGTGAGGCGGCAGCAGATCCGTTGCTCATACCTCTCCTCATATCATTTGGACTGGGAGAGTTTTCAGTCAGTGCCACTTCAGTCCTTGCGACAAGAGGAACGATAGCCAAGTGGTCGAAGGCTGAAGCAGATGAGTTGGCAGCAAAGGCACTCTCACTTGCAACAGAGACGGAGGTTGCGGAACTTCTCAAAGCAAATGCAAGATAGATAAAAGTGCACAATATGGCTTGGTAAAAATATGAGTACATTTTTGTATGGTTCATGTGTTTGAGAAATCAATAATGAACAAAAACCATGACTCGTAGTGACTATTTTCACGAAAATAAAAAAAGTCGGCATTTTTAACTGGAAAAAGTGCCGATTTTTTTGTTACAGTATAATTAGTAGCAGGAAGAACACATAGTGAACAGAGTCAGCCTTGCAGATCGAAACAGACAGGTGCATCATATCGTAATTTTAGTGAGTTTGTTTTAACAGTATTGTAGATGGAAATAATATGGATAGGAGGATGTAATAATGTTTGAGAATGAAAAAGTAAACCATGTGAAGTTTGGTGAAGGCAGTGTGATGGAATGTGATGGAAGCCATATAAGAATTGTATTTTCTTATAATAATGTAGAAAAGACATTTGCCTATCCGGGAGCATTTGACAAGTTTGTCACCTTCCAGAGCAAAGAGGCACAGCAGGCAGCGGAGAGCGAGCTTGAGCAGATAAGGCTGAACCAGAAAAAGCTGGAGGGAATGAAGAAGCTTATAATTCAGGAAAACGAGAGAAGGAAAGAGGAAGCACTCAAGGCCAAGGCGAAGAGAAAGAGACAGTAATATAAAGTAAGATATAATAGTCCCTGCCAGAGAGAAAATTTTCTCTTTTGGCGGGATTTTTTGCACCTGAGGATAATTTTTAGAACAGTGCTATTTTTACATATACCTTGATTTTGTTGATATTTTTTGCTAAATTAAGTACGTACGTGTATAAATAGGGGCGTTTGCACCCATTTACAGAATAAAATGATCATAACAGTCAGAATTTGGCTGTCGGAAAGGACGGAGCACAGAGTGTATAAGATTACTAAGGTTGAACAGTTGACAGAGACCATATACCTCATGGACGTGGTTGCACCACGAGTTGCAAATAAATGTCTTCCGGGACAGTTTGTAATTGTCAGAGGTTCTGAGGATGGAGAGAGAATCCCTCTCACTATCTGCGATTACTCAAGAGAGGACGGAACCATCACTATAGTATTCCAGGTAGTTGGAGCTGCTACAGAGATGATGAAGAATAAGAAGGTTGGAGATTCATTTGCGGATTTCGTTGGACCACTTGGATGTCCATCAGAGTTCTGCAAGGAGGATATAGAAGAACTCAAGAAAAAGAAGATCCTCTTCGTTGCAGGTGGTGTTGGAACAGCACCTGTATACCCACAGGTAAAGTGGCTCCATGAGCAGGGCATCGATGCTGATGTCATCATCGGAGGAAGAAACAAGTCACTCATCATTCTTGAGGACAAGATGAAGAAGGTAGCCGGCAACCTGTATATCACAACAGATGACGGTTCATATGGAAGCAAGGGTGTCGTTACAAATGAGATCCAGAAACTTGTAGACGCTGGCAACAAGTATGATGTATGTGTTGCCATCGGACCTATGATCATGATGAAGTTCGTATGTAAGCTCACAAAGGAGCTTGAGATCCCTACAGTTGTCAGCCTTAACCCTATCATGGTAGACGGAACAGGAATGTGTGGTGCCTGCCGTGTAACAGTAGGCGGAGAGGTTAAGTTTGCGTGTGTAGACGGACCAGAGTTCGATGGTCACAAGGTGAACTTTGAGGAGGCTATGCAGCGTCAGCAGCTCTACAAGACTGCAGAGGGCAGAGCATTCCTTGCAGCAAAAGAGGGCGATACACATCATGGCGGATGTGGAAACTGTGGAGGTGACAAGTAATGGCTATAGAAGTAGATGTTTGGAAGAGAGTGCCGGTTCGCGAGCAGGAGCCACAGGTACGTGCAAAGAATTTTGAAGAGGTTTGTTACGGATATAATGAAGAGGAGGCTATGGCTGAGGCTTCAAGATGTATAGGATGTAAGAACGCCCCATGTATGAATGGCTGTCCTGTATCTATCAATATCCCTGGATTTATAGCTCAGGTCAAGGAAGGCAACTTCGCTGAGGCATTCAAGATCATCAGCGAGTCATCAGCACTTCCTGCTGTATGTGGCCGTGTATGTCCACAGGAGACACAGTGTGAGCAGAAGTGTATCAGAGGAATCAAGGGCGAGGCGATATCCATCGGTAAGCTTGAGAGATTTGTTGCTGACTGGGCCCGTGAGAACGGAATCAAGCCAGAGCCTGCAAAGGAGATGAATGGTCACAAGGTGGCAGTCATCGGATCAGGCCCTTCAGGTGTGACAGCAGCCGGAGATCTTGCAAAGATGGGTTACGATGTAACTATATTCGAGGCACTTCACCAGCCGGGCGGAGTTCTCGTATACGGAATTCCAGAGTTCCGTCTTCCAAAGGAGAAGGTAGTTGCCAAGGAGATCGAGAACATCAAGTCACTTGGTGTTAAGATAGAGACAAATGTAGTAGTAGGAAAGTCAGTCACAATCGACTCACTCCTTGAGGATGAGGGATTTGACGCAGTGTTCATCGGATCAGGTGCAGGACTTCCTAAGTTCATGGGTATCCCAGGCGAGAATGCCAACGGCGTATTCTCAGCAAATGAGTACCTCACAAGAAGCAACCTCATGAAGGCATTTGACGAGAATTCAAATACACCTATCATGAGAGGTAAGAAGGTTGCCGTTGTCGGTGGTGGAAATGTTGCTATGGATGCAGCAAGAACAGCACTCAGACTTGGCGCTGAGACGCATATCGTATACAGACGTTCAGAGGAGGAGCTCCCAGCCAGAGTTGAGGAGGTTCATCATGCTAAGGAAGAGGGAATCATATTTGATCTCCTCACAAACCCAACAGAGATCCTTGAGGATGAGAACGGCTGGGTATGCGGTATGAAGTGTGTGAAGATGGAGCTCGGTGAGCCAGACGCATCAGGCAGAAGAAGACCTGTTGTGATTCCAGATTCAGAGTTCACAATGGACGTTGACACAGTAATCATGTCACTTGGAACTTCACCAAACCCACTTATCTCATCTACAACAGAGGGACTTGAGACAAACAAGTGGAAGTGTATCGTTGCAGAAGAGGAAAACGGACAGACAACCAAGGAAGGCGTATATGCCGGTGGCGATGCCGTAACAGGTGCTGCAACAGTTATCCTTGCAATGGAAGCTGGTAGAGCTGGTGCAAAGGGAATTGATGAGTACATCAAGAACAACAAGTAATAATTATATAGAGTCATAAAACGAGGCTGATGTGTATAGGGAATACTTCACATCAGCTTTGTTTTATATACGGGGGATTAGTTATGTATGATGAATTTGCAAAATGGTTAGACAGAATTTTAGATGAGAATATGCCGCTGCCGGGGGTGGCGATCAACTTCAATATATATGAAGAGGTGGACTTGCATTGGTCGATCCAGTTGATAAGTTCAACTTATTTTGACGAGGAGGACGAGGACTGGAATTGTTACGAGGAGTTCACGACAGGGGAAGATCTGTACGAATGGCAGCAGGGTGTAGGCTGGGAGAAGATACTTGATATTTCCTGTGAGATGATCAGAAAGTATCTCACAGAAGGAAAATATGCTGAGAAACTTAAGAAGTACGAGGCTGTTGCCGCTGGATTCGTGGACGGCGATGTGGAAATCCTGTACAGAAGATAGAGTGTTATGGAAACTAGTATGTAGTAGAAAATTGAAAATCTAGTGGGTAGTAGGAAATCGAGTGAATTGTGGGAAAACGAAAGCATTATAAGAAATAATGCACGTTGTATGAAAATGTGTGAGTTGTAGAAATATAGTATGTATTGCAGAAAAATTGTGATAGGTGGGTGACAACATGAAAACTTTATATGTATCAGATCTGGACGGTACGCTTCTTCGCAGCGATGAGACCACATCCGAGTATACAAACAGTGTAATCAATAATCTGACAGATAGAGGAATGATATTCTCTTATGCCACGGCGCGCTCCCTTATCACAGCTAAGAAGGTGACAAGCGGACTGCGGGCAGAAATTCCACTGATCGTATACAATGGGGCGTTTATCGTAGACAATATTACCGGTGAAGTCCTTGCTGCAAATTACTTTGATGAATCGGTAGGATCAGTGCTTGACGATCTGTTCGGTAATCAGATATTTCCGATAGTGTATGCGCGGATAGATGGCAAGGAGAAATTTTCGTATGTTCCGGAGCTGTGCACAGATGGTATGAAGAAATTCCTGCTCAGCAGGCAGGGGGATGTCAGGACAAATATCGTAAAGTCAGCAGAGAATTTGAAAGCAGGAAACATTTTCTACATAACCTGCATTGACAGTCCGGAAAAATTAAAATCGTTGTACGATAAGTATAAGGATAAATTTCACTGTGTATATCAGAAAGACATTTATACAGATGAACAATGGCTGGAGATCATGCCGTTTGCAGCATCTAAGGCAAATGCAATAAAACAGTTGCAGAAACTTCTGGAATGCGACAGGGTGGTTGCCTTTGGAGATGGCAGGAATGATATAGATATGTTTGAACTTGCTGACGAAAGCTACGCAGTGCAAAATGCTGATGAACAGCTAAAAAGGTATGCCACATCGGTTATATCATCAAATGATGAGGATGGGGTGGCGCACTGGCTTGAGGATAATTATATCGTAAAATGACGAAAACTTATGGGTAAAAATCCAGGTTGAGTATAACGGTAAATATACATAAAAATCAGGTTGTAATTTGCGCAGAGCAGGGTATATAATGACACTACACATTTATAATCTTAAGTAAATATGCTAATATGATTGTGAAACACAAGTTGCACCACGAGATAAGGTGCTTGAATAGGGAAAAGGACAATTGCGGTTATGTAGGATAATATTGTAATTGCCTTAGAAAGTGAGAAGGAGAAGACATCTTATGGAAAAGAAAGAACTGATATACTACAGACTGGATGAGGTGGATGAGAAGATACTTGCCATGCTTCAGGACAATGCACGTGTATCACTCAAGGATATAGGCGCTGAGGTGTCCATGTCACCTACAGCAGTTGGAACAAGAATAGACAGGATGCTTGCCGAGGGCGTGCTTGAGGGATTTACGACCAAGCTCAACCCGGAGGCTATGGGTCATTATATCAAGGCATTTATCAATCTGGAGGTTTCACCTGAGCAGAAGGCTGAGTTCTATCCATATATAGACAGCGTGTTAAATGTTGTGGAGTGCAACTGTGTGACAGGAGATTACTCAATGCTCATTGAGGTACGTTTCAAGACAACAGCAGATCTCGATCATTTTGTTGGTGAACTTCAGAGATTTGGCAAGACAAAGACTCAGATCGTATTCTCCACAAATGTAAAGCACAGATGCAGATACTGGAAGAATGATCTTCACCACGATGAGGAGAAGAAGTAAAAAGTGAAAACTGTGTCGAAAAGACTTTAGACGTTTAACTCAGCGGGAAATACCCCAAAACAAGAAGAATGTTTATAAATAATAAGCTTAATTGATAAAAACAGGGGAAAATTAAGCAAAAACAAAAAAATACTTAGATTTCACAAGTTTTTTCTTTACAATCTTAATTTCCTATACTATAATAGGGAGCGTGGTCAGAAAATAATTAACAGGTCACGATATATAATCAGTTTAGGAGGATTTTTACTATGTCATATGTTGATGAAGTACTCGAGATAGTACAGAAGAAGAATGCAGATCAGCCTGAGTTCTTACAGGCAGTAACAGAGGTTCTTGATTCACTCAGACCTTGTATCGAGGCAAATGAGGAGCTTTACAGAAAGAATGCTATCCTCGAGAGAATCACAGAGCCAGATAGACAGCTCATGTTCAGAGTACCATGGGTAGATGACAACGGACAGGTACAGGTCAACAGAGGTTTCCGTGTACAGTTCAACAATGCCATTGGACCATACAAGGGAGGTCTCAGACTTCACCCATCAGTAAACCTTGGTATCATTAAGTTCCTTGGTTTCGAGCAGGTTTTCAAGAACTCACTTACAACACTTCCAATCGGTGGTGGTAAGGGTGGTTCAGACTTCGACCCTAAGGGTAAGTCAGACAGAGAGATCATGGCATTCTGCCAGAGCTTCATGACAGAGCTTTGTAAGTATATCGGTGCTGATGTCGATGTTCCAGCTGGAGATATCGGAACAGGCGCTAGAGAGATCGGTTTCATGTTCGGTCAGTTCAAGAGAATCCGTGGATCATACGAGGGAGTTCTCACAGGTAAGGGACTTACATATGGTGGATCACTTGCTCGTACAGAGGCTACTGGTTACGGACTGCTTTACCTTACAAACGCACTGTTAAAGGATCATGACATTGATATCGCAGGCAAGACTTGTGCAGTATCAGGTGCTGGTAATGTTGCAATCTACGCAATCCAGAAGGCACATCAGTTAGGTGCTAAGTGTGTTACATGTTCAGATTCTACAGGTTGGATCTACGATCCAGAGGGAATCGATGTTGCACTTCTTAAGGAAGTTAAGGAAGTTAAGAGAGCACGTCTTGATGCTTATGCTGCTGCTAGACCATCAGCTGAGTACCATGTAAAGAAGGATGCAAATGATCACGGCGTATGGTCAATCAAGTGTGACCTTGCTCTTCCATGTGCTACACAGAACGAGCTTAACCTTGACGATGCTAAGATGCTTGTTGCAAACGGCGTTATCTCAGTAACAGAGGGCGCTAACATGCCTACAACTCTTGAGGCTACTAAGTACCTTCAGGAGAATGGTGTTCTCTTCGTTGGTGGTAAGGCTGCAAATGCAGGTGGTGTTGCTACATCAGCTCTTGAGATGAGCCAGAACAGCGAGAGACTTTCATGGACATTCGAGGAAGTTGATGGCAAGCTCAAGGGAATCATGGAGACAATCTACGCTAACATCTCAGATGCAGCAAAGAGATACAACATGACAGTTGGCGGAAACGCAGACTATGTTGCAGGTGCTAACATCGCCGGCTTCGAGAAGGTTGTTGACGCTATGCTTGCTCAGGGCGTTTGCTAATCCTAAGCATTTGGCGGGAGCCTTATCTTCAAATCAACTAGACATAAGATTATAATATAAGACTATAGACGTCCATCTGTGGAGTGATCCACAGATGGGCGTTTTTGCGTTGCGGTTGTCTTCGGTGACTCTTGTTGGTGTAATCTCTATGTTGTATATCCAATCACGTTTGTCTACCCTCACTTTGACTTTGTTTCCATCGTGCACGCCGCGCCAAGCACGATAAGGGCGCCTAGCTCTCTGCGGCGGCACAGAAGCGTCAAAGTTCGGTCGCCGACACTACCGATTGGATATACAACGTAGAGAATACACACCAACAGGAGTCACCGAAGACAATTTTTTATATTTAAAGTTCGTTTAAGTTTTACAGGCTATTATAGCATCATCAATAGGGAATAAGGTAAAGAAAGGATGATGCTTATGGCAGACAACACGTTTAAAAGATATGAACTTAAGTACATGTTAGATAGAGAACAGTACGAGCAGATAATGAGCGAAATGATAAGGTATATGCAACCGGACAGGTTTGCACATAGCCAGATCATTAACATATATTTCGACACTCCTTCCCACAGGCTCATCAGAGACTCCATAGAAAAGCCGGTTTACAAAGAAAAGCTCAGGCTCAGAAGCTATGGAGTCCCGGATGACGATTCAGAGGTTTTTATTGAGCTCAAGAAGAAATACAAATCTGTTGTGTACAAAAGAAGGCTGGAGGTGCCTGAACAGGAGGCCGTGGATTATCTGGTGGGCGGCCAGCCGCTGCACAAGGATTGTCAGATCGGCAGAGAGATCGATTATTTCATGCAGGTATACAAAGATCTGGAGCCTGCGGTGGTTCTCTCGTATGAGAGAGATTCCTACAAAGGGATAGATGATCCGGAGCTCAGGATCACGTTTGATTACAATATACTGTGGCAGAATGATGATCTGACACTTCAGAAAGAACCATATGGGCACAAGGTCATACCAGAATATAAGGTGTTGATGGAGATCAAGATGGCAGGTGGGTTCCCGCTGTGGCTGTCACATCTGCTGACAAAGTATGGAGCATACAAGACGTCATTTTCAAAGTATGGAGAGGCGTATAAACAGATGGTAGGCTGACATAAGTGGATCATATACATTTAAAGCCAGAAACTAAAAAAGACGAATTATTTAAATGATAAAGTGGCAAACATAGACAGGAGGAGATAGAAGATGACAGGATTATTTGACAGTATATTTGGAACGGCGACAACGATAACGGTGCAGGAGTTTCTGATCTGCATAGCGGTATCTCTTGTGATAGGCGTATTCCTTGCAGGGGTGTACGCGTTTAGGAGTAAATATACACAGAGCTTTTTGGTGACATTGGCACTTATACCTGCGGTTGTGTGCGTGGTGATCATGATGGTAAATGGCAATGTTGGCGCGGGTGTTGCTGTGGCAGGTGCATTCAGCCTTGTAAGGTTCAGATCGGTTCCAGGTTCGGCAAAGGAGATATGCGCCATATTCCTTGCGATGGGAGCAGGACTTGTGACCGGAATGGGATTTATAGGATATGCAGTATTATTTGCCGCCATACTAGGCGGAGCGATGTTCATTTGCAGCCTTACTGGATTTGGCGGCGGAAGGGATGAAGAGAGAGCCCTGAAGATCACCGTGCCTGAAAATCTCGACTATACAGAGGCATTTGATGAGATACTTGTCGACTGTACAGACAGTTACAGACTGATAAATGTGAAGACGACCAACATGGGAAGCCTGTTCAAGCTTACATATGTGGTGAAGCTTAAGAAGCACACAAATCAGAAGGATATGATAGATAAGCTCAGAGTGAGAAATGGCAACCTTGAGATCATGCTGGCACAGGTGGATTCGGGGGACATGACATTGTAGAAGTCAGTTGATAAGGCAGATACTTAGTAAGGAGATGATCGTATGAGGAAGAATAAATATATGAGACGTAGAGCGGAAATCCGCAAATGTCTGGCTATAGGGTTGACAGCGGCCATGTGCATGGCAATGCTTGCCGGATGTTCAACCAGCCAGAGCACAAGCTCGACTTCAGATACTGAGGTGACAAGTGATGTGAGCACAGAGACTGACGCTGATAAAGAAAGCCCAAATGGCAGTGCGGATGCAGAGAATACCAGTGTAAAGACAGAGATGACTGTGGAGGAGATGCAGGCGGCTATAGATGAATCCATGAGCGGTGCGGATATAGATATAACAGATATGTTCACGAAGCGGGATCTGGCGGGAACCTATGATGAGAGTGAGGCTGTGAAGATAACACTGTCGGGAAAGACAGCAACCTGTAACAGCTCGAATGTACAGATTGAGGACGGCGTGGTGACGATCAAAGCGGCAGGTGTATACGTTCTGTCAGGGACACTCACAGACGGCACCATCGTGGTGGATGCGGGCGATGACGATAAGGTTCAACTTGTACTTGACGGAGTATCGATCACGGCTGTGGACTATGCGGCAATATATGCGAAGAACGCTGACAAGGTATTTGTGACGTTGGCGGAAGGGGCAGAGAACAGCCTTACGGTGTCCGGGGACTACGTTCAGACGGATGACAACAATGTGGATGCCGTGATATTTGCCAAATGCGACCTTACACTTAACGGCACCGGAAGCCTGACGGTCAAAGACACTACGGGACATGGAATCGTGTCCAAGGATGACCTGGTGGTTACAGGCGGCACTTATACCATATACAGTCAGGATCACTGCCTGAACGGCAAGGATAGCGTGAGAATTGCGGATGGAACATTTAACCTGAGTTGTGATGAGGATGGTATACATGCGGGAAATGACGACCAGCAGGATGGATATGTATATATAGAAGGCGGAGATATCAACATATCGGTTGGCGATGACGCGATCCATGCGGAGGGACTTCTGATAATAACTGGTGGAGATATAGATGTATCTAAGAGTTGTGAGGGGGTAGAGGGGGATAAGATCCTTGTGACTGGCGGTGATATAGATGTGATATCCAGTGATGACGGCTTCAATGCAGCTGGAGGCAGCTCAGGCTCGGGAGACAACCATGATGGTTTTGGAGGCGGCCCAGGTATGGGCGGAGTGGACATGGATGCCGACAATGATGCATATATTCTTATAACAGGAGGAACGATAAATATAAATGCCAACGGTGATGGAATAGATTCCAACGGCTACATTGGAATTACAGGAGGCAGCGTGTATGTACTTGGTCCTTCTGACAATGGCAATGGCGCGATGGACTACGGAATCTGTGCTGCGATAACAGGCGGCGAGATCGTAGCTGTGGGTGGTTCCGGTATGGCTCAGGGATTTGGAGATGAGTCCACACAGTGCTCGGCTCTTGTTAACTTTGATGAGTGGGTTGACGCCGGCGAAACGATCACACTTACTGATTCAGATGGCAAGGAGGTGCTCAGCTATAAGGTGGATAAGAAATTTAACTCGGTTGTTATCAGCACATCAGACATGAAACAGGGGGATAACTACACTTTGACTGTCGGTGACCAGAGCAGTACATTTACACTGGATGATATTACATACAGCGAGGGCTCAGGCGGAATGCAGAGACCGGGCGGCAATTTAGATAATGGCGGAATACAGAGACCGGGCGGCAACTCAGATGATGGAAATATGCAGAGACCAGGTGGTAATTCAGACGATGGAAATATGCAGAGACCAGGCGGCAACTCAGATGATGGAAATATGCAGAGACTGGATGGTGATTCAGATAATGGGCAGAATGACAGCACAAATGGCAGTTCACAGAACAAAGACAATAGTTCGAGCTCAGACAGCATGAGCATATAGAAGATAATTCCAGACGCTTTAACAGCCGAAAACAGTTGATTAATTTGCAAAAATGCTTAATATTATAAAGACATGAGATTTTTGTAGTTAATACACAGTTGGTAAAAAGAGCAGATACCCAATATGACTGGAAGGAGAACCCATATGAAGTTATATGTTGCAAGACACGGAGAGACGGAATGGAACAGACTTAATAAGGTCTGTGGCAGGACAGATTCCCCTCTTACAGATAAAGGACTTCAGCAGGCACAGCTCCTTGCAGAGAGATTGGATAGCTGCTCTATTGACGTGATAATAGCATCGCCGCTCTCCAGGGCACAGGAGACAGCACGAGCGGTGGCGGAGAGAAAGCATTTGCCGGTACTTACGGATGAAAGGCTTATAGAACAGGATTACGGTGTGTATGAGGGTGTCCAGAGGGACGACAGGGATTTCCTGAACAATAAAAGAATGTTCGCATACAGATATCCTGGTGGAGAATCCATGATGGATATTGCCAGGAGAACGTACGATCTGATAATTGAAACCCGCGAGACCTATCCGGATTCGTCGGTACTGTTTGTTTGCCATAACGGAATATGCAGGGTGATATGCAGCTATTTCATGGATATGACCAACGAGGAGTATTTTGGATTCAGTCAGGACAATTGTGGGTACAATATCTACGAGTGCTGATCTGAGAAGGAGTGTTTTATAATATGAAGGAATTGCTTATAGATTCATTTAAGGATGCACTGTTTGATACGGTGAAGCTCATCCCGTTTCTGCTCATCACCTATGTGGTCATGGAGTGGCTTGAGAGAAAAACTGCAGGCCGACAGGCGCATGTGCTTGGAAAGGCAGAGAAGCTTGGTCCATTGATTGGCGGAGTGCTGGGAATAGTGCCACAGTGCGGATTTTCACTTATGGCATCCAACCTGTACAGCGGAGGCGTGATAGGGGCGGGCGTGCTCATAGCCGTGTTCATGTCAACCTCGGACGAGATGCTGCCGATCATGCTGTCAAATGACGCGATAAGCGCGGGGACAATAGTGAAGATCCTTGCGACAAAGGCGGTCATAGCCGTAATAACAGGCTATATAGTAGGATTTGTGCTGGACAGACTGAGAAAGCCGGTCCAGGTAAAGAAGATAGATCCGGTCCACAGACATGGCGGACATGATGAACACGAACACCATGGCGGACATGTGCACAGTGACACTGCAAAAGCGGCAGAAAGCTCCATACATACACAGAATATAGTGTACAAGGATGCTGCTGAGAAGAAAGGAAAGGGACATGTGCATGACTATGTCCATGAGCACAGTCACGACCACGGACATTTGGGAGAGAAGAATATCCATGAGGTGTGCGAACAGGAACACTGCGACTGCGAGGGTGGAATATTCAGATCTGCTCTGGTGCACACTGCAAAGATTGCGATATTTATATTTATATTCTCACTTGTGATAAATGTGATCATAGAGGCTGTAGGAGAGAAATCCATAGCCCGCATATTCAATGATGTGCCTGTGCTTGGAGAGGCGGCAGCAGCGTTGGTGGGTCTTATTCCTAACTGTGCGGCATCAGTCATAATAACCGAGCTGTATCTTCAGGGAATACTCAGCGCGGGTGCTATGATGTCAGGACTTCTGGTGAGTGCAGGAGTAGGCCTTGTGGTGCTCTTTAGAATGAACAGGCATAGACCTGCGGAGAATATAAGGATAGCAGTGGTGCTGTATGCTGCAGGACTTGCGTGGGGACTCATAATAAATGCTCTTGGAATCACATTTTAGCAGAGTGTAGAGAAAATAAATGTAAGCGATGCGCAGTGACCGCATTGCAATAAAGTAAAAAAGGGCTGCGAAAAAACTCAATCGAGTTTTTTCACAGCCCCTTGTGTGTGTGTTGTTACTTTGTGCGTTTCTTACCGCAGACAGGACAGATATCCTGATCCGTAGGCTGTCCGCATCCCCAGCAGATCCAAGTGTCCCCTTCACTGGATGGTTGCTCCGCCAGCTTTTGTGTCGGCTTCATCTTGAAGTTTTTGGAAACAATCTCCACATTGCCGTCCTCGTCAAGAGTAGTCTTGATATCTGCGGCGGCGGGAGTTGTGTCCGATGAAATATTTTTCTTCTTTTTCCCAAATCCAAATCCCATTTTATAACCCCGATTCTATAACATATATAAAATATTCTAATGCAATATATACAATTAAGCAATAGAAATTTGGACGAAATTGCCTATACTGTTGTAAAATTTGATGAAAAGCACCTATTGCCATGCGCCATCAAATGTGATCACCTGACCATTCAGGTATTCTCCACACTCGGCAATGTGCACAATGAAATCTGCCGCTTCAGAAGGTATGGCCATTCTTCCTGCAGGTATTTCATCCTCCAGCATCTGGCGTTCCTCCGGTGACAGATGACCGTTCATGGAGGTGTCAATTGCGCCAAATGCTATGGCGTTGACAGTTATACCGCTTGGAGCAAGCTCTTTTCCAAGAGCCTTTGAGAAGGAATTTACAGCACCCTTGGAGGCTGAATATGCGACCTCACACGACGCACCGACATTTCCCCACACGGATGAGATATTGATTATGTGTCCTTTGTGGTGCTGGATCATGTGAGGAACCACGAGTCGGCAGCTATTGAAAACCGAGTATACATTTGACTTCATGGTTCTGTCAAAATCCTGGGCTGTCATATCGTTTATAAGCCCCACATAAGATATGCCGGCATTGTTGATGAGGAGATCGATGTCGCTGCCGAGATGATCTATGGTATTTTGTATAAACTTCTCCATAAATTCCATATCCCCGGCGTCTCCGGTCTCACAGTAACAGATGCAGCCTTTTGCCATAAGTTCGTCTCTCAGAGAGAGAAGCTCTTCTTTGTGTTTGAATGAAGTGATAGATATGCTGTTATATTTGCCTGAAAGCGCCAGTGCTGTCGCCCTTCCGATGCCTGTCGAGGCGCCAATTATTATCGCTGTTTTCAAATCTGTACCTCCGCTATTTGTGAACAAAAATTTAATTCTAGTATATCATGCGAATTAAATGTTGAAAATAAAAAAGCACTTTGGTATACTCTAGTTGTTTTTGTTAACAAATGAGAATATACATTTATATTGAGATGGAGGCTATATAATGGGTAAGAAAGTAATGAAATTATTCTTAGATACAATGCTCAGAGCAGCGGTTATCATACTTGCAGTGGCTATAGTTGTCATGCTCGTACTGCTTGCACGAACCGTCAGCAAGAGCAAGAAATCAGACGCATCGGACACGGGCAATAAGACAAGCATCGTGACTGAGGAGTCAGATCCGTCAGATCCTACATTTGGAGGTTCAGGCGATGCTGCAGACAGCTCAGACACATCAGCGGATGACAGCTCACAGGACGCTTCAACAGAGGATGCAAATGCAGGAAATGGCAAGGATGCAAAAGTAGTAGTGCTCAACGCATCAGGCGTGTCAGGTGTGGCAGCTACATGGCAGACAACACTCACAGCGGATGGATACACATCAGTAGATATAGGAACATATGACAACGGAGATCAGTCAACAACAGTTATCTACACATCAGATTCATATGATGTGAGCGGACTTGTAAGCCTTCTGGGTGGAGCGGCAACGGCTGACAGATCAGATATTGACTCATCTGTTGCTTCAGATGTCGACATTTCAGGTGCAGACATTGTCGTAGTAATAGGTGTGGACAACGCAGCCAACAACTAGATATAGAAGAATATGTAGAAAATATATAGAAAACTCTGCTGATATCGGAATAGAAAACACCGATATCAGCAGAGTTTTTTTACTGTAGTACAAAATGTTACAGATTTTGCCGGCTGTTCTACATTTTTCTGGTTTGTCAAGTATATATATGAGTAAAAACAATAGGCAAAAGTAATAAAATATACCGAAAACGTGACGAAAAACCCTATTGACATAAATGAGTATGGTGAAGGTTTCACAAAAAAGGAAGTTTAAACCAAGGGAAAACGGTTCGAAAATCGTCAAAATGTTGCAAAATTTGTGCATGTATACAATTTAGACAAAAGTTTAAAAATTTTTTTGAGCAATAATCACATAGAATGAAAAATGCCAATGATGTAGAATAACAATAGTTTTTAGGGTGAACAAAAACAAGATTATATACACTACGGAGGTAATTTCAAATGGCAAGTTTATCACTTAAGAACATTTACAAGGTATATCCTAACGGATTCAACGCAGTTAAGGACTTCAACCTTGAGATCGAAGACAAGGAGTTCATCATCTTTGTTGGACCATCAGGATGTGGAAAGTCAACAACTCTTAGAATGATAGCAGGACTTGAGGATATCAGCTCAGGTGAGTTATGGATCGGCGACAAGCTCGTAAACGATGTAGAGCCAAAGGACAGAGATATTGCGATGGTATTCCAGAACTACGCTCTGTACCCACATATGTCAGTATATGATAACATGGCATTTGGACTTAAGTTAAGAAAGGTTCCAAAGGAGAAGATCGACAAGGCTGTACATGAGGCAGCTAAGATTCTTGATATCGAGCATCTTCTTGACAGAAAGCCAAAGGCTTTATCAGGTGGACAGAGACAGCGAGTTGCTATGGGACGTGCAATTGTCCGTGAGCCAAAGGTATTCCTTATGGACGAGCCTCTTTCAAACCTTGATGCTAAGCTTCGTGTACAGATGCGTGTTGAGATCTCAAAGCTTCATCAGAGACTCCAGACAACTATCATCTACGTAACACATGACCAGACAGAGGCTATGACACTTGGTACAAGAATCGTAGTTATGAAGGATGGTATCATCCAGCAGGTAGATACACCTCAGAACCTCTACGACAAGCCATGTAACCTGTTCGTTGCCGGATTCATGGGTATGCCACCTATGAACTTCATCGATTGTAAGGTTGTTAAGTCAGGTGCTGACGTTCTCCTTATGTTCGGTTCACATTCAATCAAGGTTCCAGACAGCAAGGCTGAGAGACTTATCGCACTTGATGCTATCGATAAGGAAGTTGTTCTTGGTATCCGTCCAGAGGATATTCATGATGAGCAGCTCTTCATCGAGTCATCACCAGAGAGCGTAATCGATGCAAGAATCAACATCTACGAGATGCTTGGTGCCGAGGTTTACTTATACTTCACAATCGACCAGTTCGATATCACAGCAAGAGTAAATGCTCGTACAACAGCTAGACCTGGCGACACAGTTCAGTTCGCATTTGACTTAAGCAAGATTCATATCTTCGATAAGGAGACAGAGGAGATCCTTGTTAACTAGTCTTAGATAACACATAGAACATACAATTACACTCCAGATAACTGGAAATAGTAGTTTAATTCTTGAAAAATTGAGAAAATGCAGAAAATACATATAAAAAATCTGCATTTTCTCTTTTTTTTTCTACAATTTTGCTTTAAAATAAGAGTAATGGATTACGGGATAAAACGTATAATGAGTATAAGGAGTGAAAAGAATGATATCAAACCAGATTCTTCAGGATACAATAGACGGATTAAAAGGTATAACAAGAACTGACCTGTGCGTGTTGGACACAGAGGGAAAAGTGCTTGCGTCAACACTTAAGGATATAGATGACTGCGAGGATTCAGTTCGTGCATTTGTTGATTCACCGGCAGAGAGCCAGGTTGTAAGAGGTTATCAGTTCTTCAAGGTGTTTGACGATAACCAGTTAGAGCATATTCTCATGGCAAAGGGCGAGACCGATGATACATATATGGTCGGCAAGATTGCAGCATTTCAGATCCAGAACCTTCTGGTCGCATACAAGGAGAGATTTGACAAGGACAACTTTATCAAGAACCTTCTCTTAGACAATCTCCTTCTGGTTGATATCTACAACAGAGCAAAGAAGCTCCACATAGATACTGATGTGAGAAGAATCGTATTTATCATAGAGACAAAGAATGAGAAGGATACCAATGCACTTGAGACAGTACGTAATATCTTCTCAGCCAAGACAAAGGATTTCATCACTGCTGTGGACGAGAAGAACATCATTCTTGTCAAGGAAGTCAAGTCCAACGAGACATATGACGACATGAACAAGATTGCCAAGGTCATCGTTGACATGCTCAATACCGAGGCGATGTCATCTGTACATGTATCATTCGGAACAATTGTCAATGAGATAAAGGAAGTTTCACGTTCATACAAAGAGGCTAAGATGGCTCTGGATGTTGGAAAGATATTCTATGAGAACACAGATATCATAGCATACAGCAATCTTGGAATAGGACGACTTATTTACCAGCTTCCACTTCCTCTGTGCAAGATGTTCATCAGAGAGATATTTGACGGCAAGAGCCCTGATGAGTTTGACGAGGAGACTTTGTCAACTATCAACAAGTTCTTTGAGAACAGCTTGAACGTATCAGAGACATCAAGACAGTTGTACATCCACAGAAATACTCTGGTATACAGACTTGATAAGTTGCAGAAGAGCACAGGCCTTGATCTGAGAGTATTCGAGGATGCCATCACATTCAAGATCGCTCTTATGGTTGTAAAGTACATGAAGTACATGGAGTCACTGGATTATTAAAATGTCCGGTGGACAGTTATCTGGAATATAGATTGCATAGAAGCGGCAGCCTTACATATGGATATATGAAGACTGCCGCATCGTGTATTAATTTTAATTCACAAACTATACACAACAAAACAATCAATATGTAGTATAATGAAGCGTGGATGAAATGAATCAGAATCATCCGACTATGGACAAATGTAAGATAATGTACAGTTTATGCCGTAAAGAGGCAATATAGGAGACATGAGATGATAGAGTTAGAGAACGTGAGTATGACATACCCTGGGGGCAATCAGGCGCTCAAGAATGTGAACATCAATATAGAAAAAGGCGAGTTCGTATTTATCGTTGGAAGCAGTGGATCAGGCAAGACCACTCTGTTTAGGCTTCTGCTCAAGGAGCTCGATCCTACGGAGGGCAATATCACTGTTGCCGGATACGACTATGGCAAGATAAAGAGAAAAGATATACCGAAGGTCAGAAGAAGGATTGGAGTCGTATTCCAGAACTTCAGGCTTCTGAAGGACAGGACTATATACGAGAATGTTGCATTTGCACAGAGAGTTATCCAGACTCCGGCGAGATACATCAGAAGACGTGTTCCGGCCATGCTGACGCTGGTTGGACTTGCAGACAAGTACAAATCATATCCAAAGGAGCTCTCAGGTGGTGAGCAGCAGAGAGTTGCCATGGCGAGAGCATTGGTCAACAATCCGGACATCATACTGGCGGATGAGCCTACAGGAAATCTCGATCCTAAGAACTCATTGGATATCATGAACCTCCTTGAGGATATCAACAAGAGAGGAACCACAGTTGTCGTGGTAACCCACAACAAGGATATCGTCAATGAGATGAAGAAGAGAGTTATCACCCTGAAGAAGGGTGTGATTATCAGTGATGAGAAGGAAGGAGGATATATAGATGAAGATTAGTACATTTTTCTATATCCTCAGACAGGGCTTTGCAAATATAAGAAGAAATATTCTGTTCTCACTTGCATCACTTGGAACCATCATATCATGTCTGTTCCTCTTTGGAATCATATATGCGGTGGTTGTAAACTTCCAGTCCGGTATGCAGGAGCTTGAGAATACAGTTACAATATCAGTGTTCTTTGACGAGGATGTGTCGGACGACACGATACAGCTTATCGGATCACAGATAAGAACTCTGGATTATGTAAACACGATGGATTACGTGTCGGCGGATGACGCATGGAATAAATTTGTTGAACAGAACTACGATAATCCACAGGCGGCAAAGGATGCATTTGGCGAGGACAATCCACTTAAGAATTCGGCCTCATATGAGGTTACGCTCAAGGATGTGGCCAGACAGCCGGAGTTCGTGGCATTTGCCCAGGGGCTTTCAGGAGTCAGAAAGGTCAAGAGCTCTGACGTGACCGCGGACAGCATCACGACACTGTCATCCCTTGTGGGATATGCATCCATAGGAATAGTTGTGATACTGATGCTGGTATCTATCTTCCTTATAAGCAACACTATCACCATAGGTATCACGGTGCGAAAGGAAGAGATAGGGATCATGAAGCTGATCGGTGCGACAAATGTATTTGTACGGGCGCCGTTCATCATAGAGGGTGTGATCATAGGTGCGGTCGGTTCGGCTATACCTCTGGTCCTTCTGTACTACATGTATGATAAGATACTGACATATGTTGCCGGAAGGTTTAAGGTTGTCACAACGCTGTTTGCATTTGTGAGCCAGCATGACCTGTTCAAGACCATGATACCGGTTGGACTTGTGCTTGGTATCGGTGTTGGACTGGTAGGAAGTATCCTTACCACGAGGAAGCATTTGAGAGTATGATATAATGAGCATTGCGACGGATGCGCTTGCGCAAGACGTCATAATGCGAATGCCCTCATTGAGCCGGCAGGCGATATAATATATTGAAGCACGCTGATGCGTGCGCAGGTCATCGCGCTCACGCACGACGACATAAGATATACTAGTTAATTGTTAGATGGGGATAACAAGGAGTAGTAGATTATGAAAAAGAAAGTCAATGTAAAAGGGAATATCAGGAGGATGGCATTGCTTGTTGCGGGATGTGTAGTCATGGGGGGCATGGCTGCGTCTCAGACCGGGGGAAATATGGCATATGCCATGACGAAGGAAGAGGCTGAGCGTCAGAAGGATGATGCCAGTGAAAACGAGAAGAATGCCAAGGACGTTCTGGATTCTCTGGAGGAACAGCAGAACAAGATCGTTCAGGACGTTGCGGATCTGGATGCCAAGATGACATCCGTCCAGACTCAGATAACGAGCCTGCAGGAGCAGACAGACGAGCTCCAGACGGAGATAGACACAACTCAGAAAAGTCTGGATGAAGCTCAGAAGGCAGAGGATGAGCAGTATGAGGCGATGAAGCAGAGAATACAGTATCTGTATGAGGAGGGGGAGACGGAATATGTCGATGCCCTGCTCACATCCATATCATTCAGCGATCTCCTGAACAAATCAGAGTATATAGACCAGATATCGGAATACGATCAGAGGCAGCTTGCAAAGCTGATCAAGACCAAGACAGATATAGCCAATTATGAGGCGCAGCTTGAATCTGACCTCAGACAGGTGGAGTCGGTCAAGACGGATCTGGAGAGTAACGAGGCTGAACTGCAGACCATTATAGATCAGAAGCAGGAAGAGATCACCAGATATGATGGTGATATAGAAGCCCAGAAGTCGTTGATGAACAAGTTCACTGTGGCCCGTGAGGAAGCCGAGAGACGTATCGCGGAGATATCCAGACAGGAGATGGGCAAGGCAAATGCAAATGGTACGGGTGCGTATACGAAAGATGGAAAGGTATACGACACCTCCAAATATAAGGGCAAATTCATGTGGCCGGTATCGACCGGAGGTGTTATCACGGATGAATTTGGTTACCGAGATGCTCCTACAGCGGGAGCAAGTACATATCATCAGGGACTTGATATAGGCTGTGATTATGGAACAGATATTGTTGCGGCGGAGGCCGGCACAGTCGTGATGTCCTGCTACAATGGCGGTGGTGGCAACATGGTCATGATCAGCCACGGCGGCGGAATATGTACGGTATATATGCACAACTCACAGCTATGTGTAAATGTTGGCGACAAGGTTGTGAAAGGTCAGGTCATAGCAAAGGCAGGAAGTACGGGTGTGTCGACAGGTCCGCATTGCCATTTTGGCGTGTCGATAGACGGAACGTATGTCAATCCGCATGACTTCCTTGGACAGTAGACCGGGCAGGGGATATGGAGAGATTCAGGTATTTGATGGCAATACAAGGTTAGGAGATAATGATATGAGGAAAATGTTGAAGAAGACAGTAGTGACAGCGGTGCTGGCAAGTACGGTGATCGGTCTGACGGGCTGCGGTACATCAGGTGTGTTCAGTGGCACACTCAGCGGCAAAACCGGCAGTTCCACCAAGATAACCTATGATGGCAATTTGTTGGATGCGGACGTACTTGACAAGACAGCGAAGATCGAGAGTATCATAGACAATTATTATTACAATGATATTGACGATGATACGATCAGGGAGGGCATATACAAGGGTATAATGGAATCCCTTGACGATCCGTATGCACAGTATTACACCAAGGAAGAGTATGCCAAGCTGCAGGAGGATGATTCGGGTGAGTATGCCGGAATCGGAGTTACGGTCAGCAAGGATGAGGATACGGGATATGTCCGTGCGGTAAATATCCTTGAGGGTGCACCGGCTGAGAAGGTGGATATACAGCCTGATGACATTATTGTACAGATAGACGATCACGAGATCACTACAGACGATGATCTTGACTACCTCGTATCACTCATAAGAGGCGATGCTGGAACTGATGTTACGCTGAAGATATACAGGGAGCGTGATAAGGCTTACCACGATGTCACCATCACCAGGGAGATCGTTGAGTACAGCACGGTATCATCATTTATGATAGACGACAAGATCGGATATGTGAGGATCACGCAGTTCATAGACAACACAGACGAGCTTTTCCAGAAGGCAGTTGAGGAGCTCAAGAATGAGGGCATGCAGGCACTGATGATCGATGTCAGAAGTGATCCGGGTGGAATGCTCACCACGGTCGTAAACATTTGCGACTATCTGCTCCCAGAGGGAACCATAGTGTCCATCAAGGACAAGACCGGCAAGGTTGTGGACGAGTATAAATCGACAGATGATGAATACCTCGATATGCCTATGGTAGTCCTGACAAATGAGTACAGTGCCAGTGCGTCAGAGATACTTACATCGGCACTCAAGGAATTCGGGGCTGCAACTGTTGTAGGAAAGAATACCTACGGTAAGGGAATCGTGCAGAGTGTTATACCACTTGGTGATGGCACAGCGATCAAGCTCACGACACAGAAGTATTTCACACACGATGACAACGATATCCACAAGAAGGGTGTTGCGCCTGATATTGAAGTGGATCTTCCAGATGATTATACCTATGAGGATTTCCAGGGCAAGAATGACAGCCAGTACCAGAAGGGTATTGAGGTTCTGAAGGAGAAGCTGAAGTAGGGACCAAGATAGAGATTGGTATAAATATAGTTATATAATAGATTTCAATATTGAGTGGGCAGGGCAGATGACGTTACTGCGTTATATAAATTTGTCAGTGAAGTATCTGTTCGAATGCTATCGTATATGTAAAATGCATAAATAATTAAAACAACATAATTTTTAGATAATATGCAGCACAAAAGTGCTGCATATTGTGTTATACTAGGAAATGTTCAGAAATCTGTTATAAGTAATAAAAGGCAACAAAGGAGATATACATGGATAAGGAACTGATTATCGTATTGGACTTTGGCGGACAGTACAACCAGCTGATCGCCAGACGTGTAAGAGAGTGTAATGTATATGCCGAAGTACATCCGTACACATTGCCGCTGGAGAAGATCAGAGAGATGAACCCTAAGGGAATCATCTTTACCGGCGGACCAAACAGCGTATACAAAGACGAATCACCTAGCTGCAGCAAGGAGATATTCGAACTTGGTATTCCTATTCTCGGAATATGTTACGGTTCACAGCTCATGGCTCATCTGCTGGGCGGCAAGGTCAGCACGGCCCCTGTCAGCGAGTATGGAAGAACAGAGGTTGAGGTTGACAAGACATCCAAGCTGTTTGCAGATGTGAAAGACAAGACCATCTGCTGGATGAGTCACACAGACTATATTGCAGAGGTGCCAGAGGGTTTCAAGAAGACAGCTTACACTCCTGTATGCCCAGTGGCAGCCATGGAGAATGCTGAGAAGAAGCTGTATGCGACTCAGTTCCACCCAGAGGTTATGCACACCGAGGAAGGTATGAAGATGCTCAGAGCATTTGTCATGGATGTATGCCAGTGTGCAGGCGACTGGAAGATGGATTCATTTGTAAAAGATACAATAGAGAGTCTCCGTGCCAAGATAGGCGATGGCAAGGTGCTGTGCGCCCTGTCAGGCGGTGTTGACTCATCAGTAGCTGCGGTTCTCCTGTCCAAGGCGATAGGCAAGCAGCTTACATGTGTGTTCGTAGACCACGGCCTTCTTCGTAAGAACGAGGGCGACGAGGTTGAGGCGGTATTTGGACCGGACGGCCCATATGACCTGAACTTCATCAGAGTAAATGCTCAGGACAGATTCTACAGCAAGCTTGCCGGAGTAACCGAGCCTGAGGCAAAGAGAAAGATAATAGGTGAGGAATTCATCCGTGTATTCGAGGAGGAGGCCAAGAAGATCGGTGCCGTTGACTTCCTCGTACAGGGAACCATATATCCTGACGTCATCGAGTCAGGCCTTGACAAGTCAGCGGTCATCAAGTCCCACCACAACGTAGGCGGACTTCCTGACTATGTAGATTTCAAGGAGATCGTGGAGCCACTCCGTCTTCTCTTCAAGGACGAGGTCCGCAAGGCCGGCCTTGAGCTTGGAATCCCAGAGTACCTGGTATTCCGTCAGCCATTCCCAGGCCCAGGCCTTGGAATAAGAATCATCGGAGAGGTCACAGCCGAGAAGGTCAAGATTGTTCAGGATGCCGATGCCATCTACCGCGAGGAGATCGCAAAGGCAGGCCTCGACAGAAGCCTCGGTCAGTACTTCGCAGCCCTGACCAACATGCGTTCAGTTGGTTGTATGGGAGATTTCAGAACGTACGATTACGCCGTAGCACTCCGTGCTGTAAATACAACAGACTTCATGACAGCTGATTGTTCAGAGATACCGTTTGAGGTGCTTCAGAGGGTAATGAACAGGATTATTAATGAGGTCAAGGGTGTTAATAGAGTAATGTATGATCTGACTAGTAAGCCGCCTGGAACGATTGAGTTTGAATAACGGACATTTGAGCCACAAATCCTTATTTTACTGGAATTGTGGCTCTTTTATTTTACTCCGTGATGTTAATGTGATGTTAAGAATGATGTGCCATTACTTTTCCTACCCAAAATGAGCATTATTCTCGTGATGTGCAGCTTCCTGTAAAAGTGCAATCGAAAACAGTTGCAAATCGAAAGTGCAATCCAATATGGTTGCAGATAGAAAAGAGCCGCCTCGGTCGGAGACGGCTTTACAGATTCAATTCTTGCGAAACTGGTTCAAGCGGTCTGCCAGCTTCTGATCTTTATCTGGATAAAGATGTGAGTAGGTGTCCAAAGTAGTCTTTATTGATTCGTGGCCGAGACGTTCTGCAATCTCTAATGGGGTAAACCCAAGCTCTATCAGCATACTTGCGTGAGAGTGCCGCAGGTCATGTACTCTGATCGGCTTCAGACCAATTCTTTCTGATACTCTTTTCATTTCTTTTTCCAGAGCTGTCTTCTGGAAGTAAAATATCCTGTCGCCATTTCCGATACCATATAGCTTGGAAATGTATTCTTGAATATCATCATATAAGAAATCCGGAATGGAAATACATCTTTTTGCCTTTGGTGTCTTAGGCTCCAGGAATAGCTCCTCACCTTTAATTTTTGCATAGTTCTTATTGATATCAATTCTTTTTGATGAAAGAATGTCTGCAGGTGTGAGTGCCAGAAGCTCTCCGGAACGCATACCGGTATAAAAGAGAATATCAAAAGCAAGCTTCATAGACGATTTGCTAATTGCATTTGAAAACTTCTCATATTCTTTCTGCGTCCAGATGTTCATTTCATCCGCTTTGCTCTTTCCCATACTGCCGGCCGCCCTGCATGGATTGACAGGCAGGTGGTAATGAGATACAGCATAATTCATTATTGCTGATAACTGGTTGTTCACAGTTTTTAAATATGTTTGGGAGAATGGCTTTTCATCATCATCCCGATAGGAGATAAGCTCATTCTGCCATTTTCTGACCTTTATTGTATCAATGTCACAAATCTTCTGTTTTCCAAAGTAGGGGAGCAGCTTCGTGTCGATAATAAACCGCTTATTCTCCATTGTCGTAGGCTTCAAGCGGTGTTCCATATCTTCAAGATAATTTGCAACGAGGGAAGAAAAGAGTATGTCGCTTGAACTGCTTTGCTGATCCAGAAAGGACCTCTCATAATCTTTTGCTTCCCTCTGTGTTTTGAACCCTCGTTTACAGATATGCTTCTTTTCTCCAGTCCAGTCGGTGTAATAGAAATTGGCATACCATAGCGTTTTACCACTTTTGAGAGTGTATTTGTATGCTGGCATTAGATGTCCTCGGATGAATTAACCACACGAGCCAATATCTGATAAATATATTCCGGCTGGCGGGTTTCCAAAGGATACTGTTGATCGCCGAACTGGAAAGCAATGCCATTCTGATAAGGAGTTACAGCTGACAATGCCGAAATCTTCTTATCGAAAGCTCCTTTGTTTGCTGAAAATACAACTCTCTTATTCGTAATAGAAAGAACTCCCTGTGTACGCTCCTGCACGTCACCACGGATTGGAGCTGCTTTTCTCGCCCCAAGATGTACCGACATACCTTTTGCAATACGGACACTTGTACCACGGCTTCCTCCGGAATATCCAACGACCACATTCTTTGTTTTAACAAAAGTAGCAGGTCCGCAGTAATGACACATCTCTCCATTTGCAAGCATTACATTTGATGGCACAACTGGTAGCGGTGCGTCTGCGGAAATCTGCATTGGTCTGTTACCCTGGATGCGTTCTCCGTGTATTGCGGCCAGCAGGTACCGGATGCAGTCAACAAACCATCCGATACAAAACAATCCAAATGTGCATAGGTAAAGAATACCCATACCAATCTTCTTTTCTCTAAATTTATGAACCCCAAGCCATCCAAACAGGAGGCAGATAACAAAGTCGGTCCAAGCTGCAGTCCATACCATAATATTCCTCCAATCGTTCTGTTATTTTTTTTAAGCCCCTTTTCCTTCGGTACCACTCGAAGGAAACGATTTTTTTTCTTCGTCTGCGTATTTGCCATACTCACCAGCTGCAACTGCCGAGATACCTTCTACGCACAAAACACCTGCCTTTGCTACAAGGTAATTTTTACATTGTTCATCGCACTTGTTAAAAAGTTGAAGGAGCGATTCTTCGTCCGATGAAATTCTTTTTCTCTTTGAAAGGGCAAGAAGATAATCTGCAGATACATTTAATGCACCAGTGATTTTTATAAGATCCTCTATAGACGGCATCCTATTGCCATATAGATAAGCGTCCATTTCGTCTTTACTAAATCCAGTATTTTGCATGAAATCATCTTCGGTCATTCCTTGCTCAGAAATTAGTTCTCGAATTCGCATTTTGAAATCGAGAGCGAATTCAGATTCGTCTATCTGAAAGTTCGCATAATCAAGTCCTCCCTGCCTGTCAACACCGAGTAAGTAATCTAATGATACATGGAAATAATCGCATATTTGCTTTTTTATTTGGTCGTTCGGGGTACTTTTTCCGCTTTCATATAATGAAACGGTTGATTTTACTATTCCAAACTTCTTGCCAAATTCTTCCTGCGTCATATCTGCTGACAAGCGGAGGCTTTTAATCCTATCAGATAGATTTGCCATAATAATCGCCTCCGTGTAAGTTTAATAATTTCAAACTCATTATATACCACATCCTTTCTAAATTGAAGAAATAAAAACAAAGTTGCAAAAACTTCAACAAAATGCTTGACAGCAAAACAAAGTTGAAGTAATATGAACATGAAAGTTGAAGAAACATAAACAACATAAGGAGGTAAAACAATGGATCTGGCACTATTGAGAGCAGAGCGAATGAAACGCGGTATAACCCAGGAGAAACTTGCAAAGTGCCTTGGCTTCAAAGACAAAAGCAGTTACTGCCTGATGGAAAAAGGGAAAACCTCAATTTCCGTAGATATAGCAAATCAAATCGCAATCCATCTCGGATTATCCAAAGAGATGACATATAAAATTTTTTTTGCCAAAGAAGTTCAAGAAACTTCAACTGATACCATTTTAACGCATGGAGGTGATGTAGAAAATGGCAAATGTGACAGCTAAGACCAGCTCCAACATCTTTTACAAAGCCCGTTGCGAGGCGGCAACACACAATGAGCAGCTGAGTAGCAGAGAAGGAGCTGCTGACTATATGTCGATTGACAGAGGACGGCTTTACAGAATAGAAAGTGGCATTGCTATTCCTTATCCAGAGGAAATCAGACTTATGGCAGATTTATATAATGCTCCGGAATTGGAAAATTACTTTTGCAGGACAATGTGTCCGTTGGGATGCGAAATGCCTAAAGTCGAGCTGGCAAATCTGGACAGACTTACAGTCAGAACACTTTCTGTTTTCCGAAAAATTGGAAAAACAAAAGAAATGCTTCTCGATATCACAGCAGATGGAGTGATTGATGAAAGTGAAAAGACAGAGCTTGATGAGGTAGTAAAAAACTTGGAAGAGGTAGAGGAAATTGCACAGAGCATGAGGCTTTGGATTAAGAAGAATATGTAAGAATGGGCTCGAATGGTCGGCAGTATCATTGGACAGAGTGAAAACGAGGAAAGTCTGGCGGTGCTATTGGCAGAGTAGAGCTTAATAATTTTTTATTTACAGTCTGCGGACATTTGACAGCAAGTGACAACAAATGTGTCCGTAATCCAATCCAATCCGAATCCAAATCCGAATCGGGAAACCAATACAATATTTGCTCGGAGCAACAAGCAGCTCCAAGCATGAGGAGGTGGCAAGTTGTATTTAACAGAAAACTTAAAGTTTCATTTAGCAGAAAACTTAAAGTTTCTTCGGGAACAGAACGGAAAGACACAGGAGGAGCTGGCAGTTCTCTTTGGAATTGACCAAAAGACAATATCTTCGTGGGAATGTGGTAGTCGTAAACCACCAATCGGCACGATTGTTAGTTTGGCAAAACTTTACAGGGTATCACTTGATGACTTGGTTCTGACAGATATGAGACCGCCGATACCTGTATATGCACTTAATCTTGCATATCTCCGTAAAAAGCATTGCATGACACAGCAGGAAATATCTGAACTGTTAGGCTATAGCGGGAAACAAGGCTATAACGCAATTGAGACAGGAAAGGTCAAACCAACAATAGACACTCTTGAAAAACTAGCAGATTTCTTTGGTGTAACTATGGACCAGATTGTCAAGCAAGATTTATCGCAGGAGGTGAGCAAATGAACGCATTAGCAACAGCACCGGGTGTCATTGCTACACCGGGAAAGTATTATATCGGGGCAAAAGAAGTGATGGAATACCTTGATTGCAAGGAAAATAAGGCTTATGAGCTGATAAGGCAGCTTCGGGATGAATTGGTTAAAGCAGGCAAACTTACACCGGCATACCCGATAGGAAAAGTCCCAAGAAAGTATTTTTTTGAGAGATGCATGATTGAAGAATAGGAGGTGCAAAATGGCATATTACAATGTTTGTCCAAAGTGCGGTTGCAATCTGGATCCGGGAGAGAAATGCGATTGTGAGAGCTTAAAGATAGAGCATCAGGAAACAAGCAGATTTTTTTACAGTCAGTTTTTAAGAGCGGATGATAGCAATGGTCAGATGTCATTTGCGTTTGACCATCCCCAAGGAGGTGCAATAGGAGCATGAGAAACAAATGTCTTTTGGGTTTAGGACTGGTATTCGTGATTTCGTTGACATCAATGGTTGCATTCGCTTTCAGCTTTACGAGAACTCCGGCAGACGAAGTGGATGAAACAGAAATGATTGTTAGAGCTGTGGTTTCTGAGGAAGCGGATGCAATGCCAACAACGGAACCAATCACAACAACTGGACAAGAACAGGAAATGGTAAAAAATGAGCAGTCCAAAATCGGCAGTATGGATTGGGATTCTGATGATGCGTATAGGCTTGCCAAGATTGCAATGGCTGAAGCTGAATCGGAGGACACCGAGGGAAAAGCCCTCGTGATGCTGGTTGTGCTGAATAGGGTTTGGGATGATGAATTTCCAGACACTATCGAGGAGGTTATCTTCCAGAAAGGGCAGTTTAGTCCGATCAGCAATGGAAGATATGACGAGGTAGAGCCGGACGAGGACTGTTACAGAGCATTGCAGCTTATTCAGACTGGTGGATGGGATGAAAGCCATGGAGCAACTTACTTTGAGAGCAAGAGCGATTCTACATGGCATAGTGAAAATCTGACTTTCCTGTTTAAGCATGGAAAACATTATTTTTACAAGGAGTGAGGACAAATGAGGAAGACGCTGAAAAGAGATTTGATAGCGGTTATCTGGACGCTGCTTGTCACATACGCTATCGGGAAATGGGCTTTTCATCTTGCCTATATCGAGAGAGGATACGAGGCTGTCGGAGGTGAGTATTTATTAATCCCTGTGGTTTACTGGGGAGCATGGAAAGCAATTAACTATTTATTTGATTCATTGGAGGAATTGGAAAATGAAAGAAATTGTAGAAAAAAAAGAAGTAGAGGAACTGCTCGGATGCGAAATTACAGATGAACAGTTCGAGGAGGCATTGAAATATGCCAGACATAAGCAGGAGTACATATACCAGCGTGAGCACAGACAGGTTGTGTTACAGCATTGGTATCTTGTGAAGCTCACAGAGGAATATGTGAGAAGCCTTGCTTTTTCAAAATTCACTATGGATTTATGCAGAACATTGCAGGATATGGAAAAAGAGCACCCGATCATAAATCAGAGTGCCCCTACGAATAACCATATTGTAGCAGTTCCTGCTTTATAAATCAAGCAAATATTACACAATATGGAGGTTTTATCTATGAACAATTCAAATGCTTTGGCTGAAATTCAGTCCAAATATCCAAACTGCAACCTGCTGTTACCGGCAGCTACATCAGTGCAGATCAACCCATTTTATAAGTGTTCCGTTATGGAAGTGGTGGCGGACACAGCACCGAACTCAGGAGATATCTTTTCTGTAGGAAAGGTAAAGACCGGAGAGGATGGAAAAGGAAAAGCCATATACGAGGATGTTTTCTCACCTGCAAAGCCGCTTCTTATGAAGCTGGCAACTGCGGCAGGAATCCAGTTTCATCCCGAGTACACAACAGTTACAAGAGAAAATACAAATACTTATGTTGGCAAGGCATACGGAGCAGTAAGACTTCCGGACGGAAGCTACAAGACACACATGGAGACAAAGCGTATCTGTCTTGATGATGAAGAATCTAAGTACCGCCTTGAATTTATGGACAAGTCAATTATGGGAATCCATGATTGGAGAGCTGCCAAGGCTGCCTCTGAAATGTTTAAAGGGGAGTGGAAAGACGATCCAGAGAAGATAAATCAGTGGGGCAAGCCCGAGAAATATTATGTCATTGCTGACAGCGACAGAGAGAAGTATATCGAGAGGTCAATTTTGGTGAATATGACACTTCTCAGAAAGACTGCTTCTGAAAAAGCACAGACAGGAGCAATCCTCAGAGTTATCAGAGCATTGCTTGGTATTAAGGGGACATACTCAAAGGCAGAATTGGAGAAGCCGTTTGTTGTTCCTACAGTAACATTTGCACCAGATTACACGGATCCTACAGTGAGAAGTGCAATGCTCCAGCAGGGGATGAATTCCATGGGGAATATGTTCGGTGCCTCATCCACACCGCCTGCAATCTCCACTGCATTTTCTGGCGAAGCATTTTCGTCAGACTTTAATCCAGAGGATGAAATTGACAATCCTGCATTTGTTTCCGAACAGGTTGAGGATAGTAACGGGGCTGTGGAAGAGCAGGAAAGAAACTGGTTCGATCAGGAACAACCGGCACAGGAACAGCCACAGTCACAGCCGACAACAAATGGAAATGAGACAACTGGATATTTCTGTGATGGATGTGGAGCAGAAATCAACGAAAGGGTATATGAGTATTCGCTCAATAAATTTGGAAGACCGCTGTGCATGAAGTGTCAGAAAGGAGCTGGTAAGTAATGAAGCTGATTAAGATTTCAACGGACCTTGAACTGACTGTGCATGATTTTCCGACAGGAACACATTCAGAACAGAACGATTACCTTAGAGGATTGATTGGAAATGACTGTGAGCTGTATGAGCATGTTATGCCAGAGCGATTATATACAGACTTGAAAATGAAAGACCGACCAACAAAGATACCGGGACAGTGTGTGAGCATGCTGATTGATGAGGAAGGGCGATTAAAGCAAAACACCGCAAATCTTATTGGGAGTTATCTTTATAAAACAGATGTACATAATCAGCCGATTGTGGGAAATGTGCTCTTTGTCGGAGAAGAATGGAACAATGATGGTATCGATTTCTGCGGATTGGAGGAGGAGACATTTAAGCTTCTGGAACTTGAATTACACAATATGATTATGGCTATGAAAGCCACTATGGAGGTGTTGAAATGAAAATATTACATACAGCGGACTGGCATCTTGGAACATTCCGAAGCCCAGTCAAGGATGGAGTAAATCTCCGAACAGAGGACACGAAAAGATGTCTGGATGAACTGATCAGAGTGGCAAATGAGGAAAAACCGGATTACTCGCTTGTATCTGGTGACATATTCCATGTTGGCCGCCTGTGGTCCGACAGGTGCTGCGAGGAAATTATCACTGCAATTCATTATATCAGAGAGCTTGCGGCAGTATCAAAGCAGGTCGTTGTTATGAGAGGTACTCCAAACCATGACGGATCAGGACAGTTCAATGTCCTATCTGAAATGTTTGCAGATGTTCCGAATGTTCATGTGGTGATTACCCCACAGGTAATTTCATTTGATGATGTTGATATTGCGGTGCTCCCAGGATTTGACAGGGGAGTGTTCAGAGCTAATCATCCGGGATTGTCAAGTGATGAAGAAAATGTGGTGTTTACCAATGAATTATCAAATATTGTAACAGGGCTGAAAGCACAATGCTCTCCAGAAAAGAAAAGTATTCTGATGGCACATTACACAGTACCAGGATGCAATACCGAGAGCGGACAGACAATGATGCTCACACAGTTTGAGCCAATCATTCCGCAGGAGGCTTTATTGGCGGCCAATTACAATCTGGTTGCTTTAGGCCATATTCACAGACCACAGAAGATAATGCACAGAGACTGGTATTATTCCGGTGCGATAAATGCCATGAACTTTAATGATGAGGGACAGCAGAGGGGCTTTTGGATTCACAACTGGCACGAGCTGGGAACATGGCAGAGTATTTTCCATGAAACACCTATCAGAGAGTTTGCGACCATTGAACTCAATGATGATGATGTGACTCAGATAAATATGCAGGCTATGGATTTTGTTGCTACTGAGAAGTGGAGAGGACAGATCGATGGAAAGATTGTCCGTGTTCATTATAGCTGCACCGCAGAAAACAGCAAGGCTCTGAATAAGGCAACTTTGGAAAGGGAGCTTCTGGAAGACGGAGCATTTATGGTATGGGAAATTCTTCCGGACAAAATAGACGAATTCGCCAACAGAACACAGCTTGAAAATGCCACGGATCCAGAAGCAAACCTTATTAAGTATCTTGAGGAAAAGCAGGTACCGCAGGAAAGAATACAGGAACTTGTATTAAAGGCAAGACCGATTATTGCTGAAGCTGAGGCAAGCATGACAGCGACAGCAAATAGCGGAACATTTGAACCTGTAGAAATTGCTGTTAAGAATTATCGTAACTACGAAGAGGAGACATTTAATTTCGAGGATATTACTTTCTGCACAATCAACGGTCAGAATGGAGCAGGAAAGAGCAGCTTGTTTATGGATGCGATTATCGACTGCCTTTATGAAGAGCCGAGAGAGGGTGTAATCAAGGATGATACAGGAAAGGCACCATGGCTTAGAAATGATGAAAGCGTCCGTTCCGGTTCGATTATGTTTACATTCCGTATCGGAGAGAAAAAGTATCGTGTTACACGAACCAGAGCCCGTTCCGGAAAAGGAACTTTGAATATCTCCCAGTTTGTCGAGAATGAATGGAAAGATTGTTCCAAGGAACGATACAACGATACACAGCAGGAAATATTGAACATCCTCGGAATGGACAGCTTTACGTTCAAGTCATGTGCTCTGATTATGCAGGATCAGTACGGATTATTTCTACAGGCGAAACCAGAGGAAAGAGTTGAAGTCCTTGGAACACTTCTTGGACTTGGAGTGTATCAGCTAATGGAGAGAATCGCTTCCGACAAGGCAAAAGTGAATGGAGCAAAGAACAGGGATTTGAAGCAGGAAATCACAATTCATAATGCTACAATTGCTGAATTTGGCAAGCCGGACGAAGAACTGGAAGCTTGCAAGACGGAATTGGCAGAGCAGGAAGCCAGACTGCAGGCAAAGATTAATGAGAGGGACCAGAAGAAACTTATCCTGTCGAATCAGCAGGAAGCCGCAGAAAGGCGAAAGAAAGCTCTTGCAGCTGTCACAACCTTACAGGCTAAGAAGACTATTGCAGAGCAGAATAGAGCTACACAGCAGGCGATAGCAGACAGCAGTTCAGCAACTCTCGTCCAGAAGTCTGAAATAGAGGAAAAGATTGCTGAAAGAAATGATTTGTTGAAGCGGGAACTGGAACTTGCAGGACAGTCAGCACTCTACACCACAAAGAAACAGGAGGCTGAAAATCTTGCAAAGCAGGCTGAAAGCGAACAGAAGAACATTCTGGAGTTGCAGGCTGCTTTACAGAAGAAACAGGATGAACAGAATGCAATGATACTGGATTCAGTCAATGATGGTGAGGTCAGGCAGAAAGCCGAAACATACACCAAAAAGAAAGCAGAGTTAGAGGATATGCAGGAAAAAGCTGTTGCATACCAGAAAGCAAAAACCGAATACTCTGCGGCAGTTTTCCATGAAAGCGAGACAAGGTCAAGCTTTGACAGGGAGAAGCAGAAAGCGGACGAGCAGAAACAGGTTCTTGAAAAGAAAGTTGCAATTTTGAACGAATCAGGATGTGTGGATATCGAGAAAGCACACTGTAAATTCTTGCAGGATGCCATTGAAGCAAAGGAACAGCTGGCAGTACATGAGGCATTGTATGTAGACATTGCCGCTCGTAGAGATTGCGAACTTGAAAAGAGCAGACAGGCAATAGCGGACAAACAGGCTGAAATGGATGCGATAGGATATGATGCGGCTGCTTTAACAGTCCTGCAAAACGAATGTGCAACATTGCTTCCGTATGTGGCACAGCTCGAAAAAATCAACCAGAGGGAAAACAATCTCGCTTTGATTAAGGCGGCTTTGGGACATTTAAAGTCAAATATATCAGAAGCAGAAAACAGGCTTGCTGAGGTCAAATTAAAGGGCACACAGGCAGAAACAGAGCGTGATATATATGCCAAAGCGTTTGAAGAACATGTGCATGTGCTTAGTGCCATTACTGCTCTTGATCCGTGGGTAGAAAAGGAAAAAATGCTCCCAGTAGCAGAGGAAAGAAATGCAACAGCATTGAACAGGGTTCTGGAGTTGACAGCAGAAATTACCGGTATCGATGATGAAATCTCAGAGAGACAGGCAGAGGCTGATAAAGAGATACTTGCTATGGCGGGAATGGAAGAGGCTCAGGCGATTGTAAACGGACTGGATACAGAAGTGAATGCCATTAACAGCATGGTAAAGGAAAAACAGATGCGAATTGGAGCTTTACAGCAGAAATCGGAACAGATTGCAAAGTTGAAGCAGGATATTGCAGCTTTACAGGACAAGCAGGTGGAATATGCCAAGGAGACAGCTGATTACGATACATTGAAAGTCGCATTTAGCCAGAGCGGTGTGCCACATCAGATTATCCGTTCTATTATTCCACAGCTGACAGCTACAGCAAATACCATTCTTGGACAGATGACTGGCGGAAAAATGGGAGTGGAGTTCAGACTGGAGAGACTTCAGAAAAATGGAAAGGAAAAGGTATCTTTGGATATTTACATCGAGGAATATGGTAAGTCGGTGCTTCCATACCTTTCAAAATCCGGTGGAGAGAAAGTCAAGTCTTCATTATCGGTAATTCTTGCATTGGCAGAGATTAAATCATCTTCGGCAGGAATCCAGCTTGGAATGCTCTTTATTGATGAGCCTCCATTCTTGGATGGGGACGGAATACAGGCATATTGCGATGCATTGGAGACAATACAGAGCAGATACAGCAACATTAAAATAATGGCTATCACTCATGATCCGACAATGAAAGCCAGATTCCCTCAGAATTTGGATGTAGTCAAAACGGAAAATGGTAGCAAGGTAATTTATTAAGTCAGGAGCTGGAGGGGGCACTCTCCAGCATCCGAAAGGAGGATGATCGAATGCCAAACAGGATAATCAAGGAGAGCATCTGCAGGAGCGAAGAAATAGATTCTTTATCTTGGTTCGAGGAAGTTCTGTTTTATAGATTGATTGTAACCTGTGACGACTTCGGCAGATACGACGGAAGAGCAAAGATAATCAAGGGAAGCTGCTTTCCTCTGAAAGATATTACGGAAAAAGATATAGATAAGGCGCTTGGTAGGTTGTCGGCGGTGGGCTTGGTCAGAGTGTATGAGGCACAGGGAAGACCGTACCTGCAATTGGTAACTTGGGCGGATCATCAGAGAATTCGTAATCAAAAGAGTAAGTATCCCGGATTTTCAGAGGATTGTGAATTGCTGACATTTGACAGCAAAGGACAGCAGATAAAAACATCAGACAACAAATGTGTCCGTAATCCAATCCAATCCGAATCCAAATCCGAATCGGAAACCAATACAAATATATGCTCCGAGCAGACAGTAGCTGCGGAGCCACCAGTAATAGGTATCATGATGAATACTGGTGAAGAATACCCGATTACACAGAGTTATGTTCTTGAACTCGCAGAATTATATCCTGCTGTTGACATTATGCAGGAACTAAGAGCGATGAAAGGCTGGTGTGATGCTAATCCAAGGAAACGGAAAACGGCAGGAGGAATGAAACGATTTATCAATGCTTGGATTTCAAAGGTCCAGAACCGAGGTGGAACACCTGGTTATACGCAATCTTACAATCAGACAGCCGGCGGCTCAAAGGTAGAACAGTTTGCACAAGGAGCAAGGGAGTGGGCGAATGAATAAACAGCAATTTGCGACATTGGCAATCGGAATTAAATCCGCATATCCAGCTTCAAAAATACTCGAAGATAATGCCTCAATGGATTTTTGGTATATGACACTTAAAGATATTCCGTATGAGATTGCTGAAAATGCTGTCATGGAGCATATTTGCACCAATATTTATCCACCCAACATAGCTGAAATCAGAAAGCTATGTATGGAAAGATGTAAAACACCAATTCTGAGTTTTGACGAAGCATGGGGAGTTGTCCAAAAAGCAATGTCCGATTATGGGTGGTATCATCCGCAGGAGGCATTTGCAACCATGGATGAGCTCACATTGGCTGTAGTTAAAAATCTTGGGTGGAGCAGGCTGTGCCAGAGCGAAAATCCAACTGCAGATAGGGCAAACTTCCGTGAGGCTTATGAGAAAAAAGCCGCTGAAGCACAAAATACAAATGCACTTCCGGATTTCGTCGCTAAAAACAAAGTGCTGTTGCAAAAGCAGTATGTACCGGCGATTGAGAAGAAAGAGCCTGTAAGGATAGAACAGGAGAAAGAACCAGAACCTAAACCGCTCACAGAGGAACAGCGAGAAGAAAGGAATCGCAAATTTGAAGAAATAAGGAGGAAGATTTTAGGTGGTGAAGCAGAGTGAAGCAATACAGGGAACTGAAAAAGAATTCTTAAATGAATTTCATAAACTCTGCTATTCACGAAGCTCTTGGCAGGTTTGGGCAGATTTGATGGCAGCTATAGCGTGCTCAATAAGTAATGTGGCAGACAGAAGCCCGGAGCATTATGAGAGCAGAGAAAAAGAATATGCACAATGCATAGAGAGACTTGGTTCTGTAGAGATTCCTGCAAAAATGCTTGCAATCATTGTTGAAGCCCTGGAAAGAAATCCGGAACAGGATTTCCTTGGAGAAATGTATATGCAGCTAAATCTTGGAAATCACTGGAAAGGGCAGTTTTTTACACCCTACTGTGTATGCAAGATGATGTCTGAGATAACCTGTGAGGATGTTGACAGCCATATAGAAAAGCAAGGCTACTTATCCATTTGCGATCCGGCTTGTGGAGCAGGAGCAACATTGATAGCTGCCGCAAATACCATGAAAAAGTGTAAACATAATTTTCAAAATCATGTGGTTTTTGTTGCACAGGACATAGACAGAATAACCGGGATGATGTGTTACATACAGCTTTCACTTTTGGGGTGTGCAGGATATGTGTGTATAGCAGATACGATTACAAATCCTTTGACGGGGCATGTACTGTTCCCTAATGAAAAAGAGGGACAGGAACTCTGGTATATGCCAATGTTTCAAAATCAAATATGGACATGGAGAAGATTGTTCCAGTCAATGGGCGGTCTTGGTGGAACTGCAACCACCGAAAAAACAGTGGAAAAAGAGCACTTTTATATGTTTTTCGATTTCGATAAAAAGGAGGAAGCCTATGGAAACAGGTAGAAATGTAATGCACTACGCATTAGGAGATAATCAAGATTACGAACACGAATGGAGCAAAGCTGTTCTTGAGTATCTGGAAAACGGATATTCTTCGGAGGATAGCAAGAGCGAAGTTGAGGTAGGGGATACTACCTACAAGATATTAAAGAGAGAGAAAGTAACCGCATTCTATGACGCTGACGGTAACACATTGTTTGATATAGAGAACGACAGATTAAAAGAAGAATATGAGGCTATGGATTTTTCGGCATCCGAGCCGCAGTCGGAAATGGGAAAGGTTATTTCAAACATCGAACAGCAGGCATTTGAACAGGCGGTTAATGATGATATAGATGCAGATGATACGGTCCCGATGGGAACAGCAAGTCTTAAAGAAATTGTGGAAGGAATCCCAGCACCTACACCAGAGGAAATTGAAGCTGCGAAAGAAAATAATAACAGTTCTGTTTATATCGGAGTTGTTGGAGCAGTTACGAAGTTACAGGAGGAGTTGAAAAAGGCTAAGGATAAGTCATTTGCAGATCCAATAATCAAACATCTGATTGAAAGGTGCAGGGAATCAGAAAGCCTTGCTTCGGATGTATGCCAGGATCACAAGACTTGGGAGAAATGCTACAAATACATTTACGAGCAGGCAAGAAAGCAGGCGAAAGGTAGTAGCTGTGCAGTCCTTGATGATGTGGTTTATGAATGGGCCGAGGACTATTACCACAAGGATGATAAGGCAGAGGAAGAAAAGAAAGCAAGGGAGAAGAAACAGAAAGAAGAATCTAAAAAGCTGGATGCGGCGGCAAAGCGTGCGCAGGAAAAGGCAAAGAAAAACAAGAAAGAGGAAAAAGCTACGGAAAAGAAATCTACTGTCACTGAACCGAAGAAGGCTGAGAAAAAAGAAGCACCTAAGAAAAAAACAAATGAGCTCGAGGGACAGATGGATTTGTTCTCCATGATGGGGTTATAAGGAGGCATGCATAATGGAAAAGAGAAAATTATCTGCCATACCAAGAATGGAAGCTACTCCGGAAATGGTAGAAATGGCTGACAGAATGCCTGGGATAAAGCATATGGTTACGGCCGAACTTGTGGAAGATAGCAAAATACTGCTTCTAAATTTCTTTGAGGTCTCGAAGCTCAAAAAGGGAAAAACAGAAGCAGCATTTAGGACATTCCTGTCGAGTGATGATTATATCACGCAGGATCTCTCGGTGTCAAAGGTTAAGTGGCTTACAGCAGCATTTGATAATATGCAGAATTTTAGAGTATTTGAATATAAGTGGGATGGATGCAAAAGCCAACACATTCCATTGGTATTTATCTGGTCTGCAACTGATAAGGAGACGATTGAAAAATTCTTTAAAACTTATAGCAAAAAAGATGATGAATCTGTGTGGAATGCTATCGGAAGATTTCAGGATAAAGTCAAAGCTTCACGATTGGAGGAAAAACACAGAAAAGTGCTTGCACCGATTGATTTGAAAATGGAACCGATAGTAGAACCACCGCAGGAGTTCAGAGACTGGGTGTGGGAATACGGAATGAGTTTCAGTCGGTACGGAATATACAAGGAGACCTCGAAAGGAAAGGCAGAATTCGAGTGTACATACTGTAAGAAAATTGGGGTTGTAGACAGATCAAAGATAAGACTTCGCAACAATGAAAAGGGTGAGTGCCCTTTCTGCGGAAGCAAAGTAACGTATAAAGCCAGAGGAAAGATGCCGTATCAGATAGTAGATGAAAGATGGTTTATATATGTGGACAGGCAGGAGAAAGGATTTCTGCTTCGGTACTTCAACGCAAAGAGACATATTAAAAATGACGCTTGTATAGAGACGAGTATATTTAAGAAACGAATAGAAGAATCATTATTTGAATATAGCCGGAGCTTCTGGACGTTTGTTGGAAATACTCCAATGAAAGAAAGTTATGAGTGGGGAGTATATCATCAAAGAGGGCTTTCGAGATGGATTCCAGATGAGGGAAATATTGCTTGTATGGAATCTATACTCTATCCGGGAAATCTTCCACAGGCATGGGAGCACACACCGATGAAGTATTCCGCATTGGAAATTCTAGCACAGAACATCCCGACCACGGCTTTCAGATATGAGGATGCCCTTGATGTTTATCTGAAATTCCCGAAGCTAGAGTGGTTCTGCAAAATGGGCTTGAACCAGCTGGCAAAGGATGTGGTAAGAGGCTACAACTACAGCGGAAACATGACGGGGAAGGTTAATTATAAGGCTGGAACCATCTATGAGATATTAGGGCTAAATAAGGTCAATACGAGGACATTACAGGCAATAGACGGTAATCATTATGAGCTCCGACTGTTGCAGGTGGCACAGCAGCTTGATATCCAGATGAAGCCGGAGCAGTTAAAGGAATTTTACGAAACCTTTGAATGCAACACAGATCTTCTGAGGGAGAAGAATAGAAAGGTATCGCTCCATAAGCTCTGCCGGTACATAGACAAGGAGAGTGAGAGATACCCGATCGGAGAAAAGAACGCCTGTATGTGGGGCTATTCCTACAACAGGTACAAAGAGAGGACAGATCCACGAATAGAGAGAAAGCAGAATATGGCACATGACTGGCTTGAGTATATAGGATGGTGCCGGGAGCTGAAATACGACCTGGATAACAAGTTTATATACATGCCAAACAATTTCAAAAAGGTACATGACAGAACTGCGGAAGAATATAAGGCATTGCAAGATAAAAAAGCTGCAGCTGAAAAGAAACGCAGAGAGAAACTTGCTGCCAAGAAAATGGCCGAGACCAAAAAAGCGATGGAAGAGATATTTAGCAGGAATGATGGGGTAGATGCTTTCCAGATAAAGGGAAAAGGTTTGATACTGGTGGTACCTCAGAGTGGAGATGAAATCCGTAAGGAGGGCGAGGCTTTGCACCATTGTGTCGGAGGATATGTCGATAGAGTGGCAAGAGGAGAAACGAATATTTTCTTCATCAGAAAAGCAGACCATCCAGAGAAATCCTATTTCACTATGGAATGGAGAGATAACAAAATTATTCAGTGCAGAGGCTTTAAAAACTGCGGAATGCCGGCAGATGTTCAAGCCTTTGTAAAGGTATTTGAAAAGAAAATGAATGAAGCTATACAAGGCGACAACACGAAGAATGCCGAAAGAAAGGCGGGATGATAAATGGCAGACAATCAGAGACATAGAATAAAGAATTTACTCCAGAAGCTCAATGACGAGGATAGAAATTCCCTCTGTTGCTTATTAGTGAAAGCTGGTTATGCGGTAAGAATCGGGAAAGAGCGGCCGGGAGGAAAAGGGCAGACAATGTACTTTGTAGAGTATTGGGTGGAGGGAGATGATACAAATGCTGAAACAGGTAACTAGCTTGATAATACCGAAGTTTATTGCAAGGAAACCCAAAATCAAGCATGGAACATACAACAAGTATGGCTTTGTTATTACACTTCATCAGTACTGTATATGTCCTAGATGTAACCATATCCTCAATGCTGGTCCAGATTATCAGCCGGATTATTGCAGTAAGTGCGGACAGCATGTTAATTGTTCAGATGTTCCGTGGGAAGAAGAAGTTCAGCTTGGATATGTCAGAAAGGAGGAACGCTGTGAATAAATCAAAAATTGAGTGGTGTGATCATACATGGAATCCGATTACAGGATGCCGACACAACTGTTCATATTGCTATGCAAGAAGAATGACCGCCAGATTTGCTGGAGATGTAAGACTGAATTTGATGGCGAAGAAAGATTATTCAATAGAGCCTGCGGCAGATAATTCAGACAATGTATTTGTTTTGGAAGAACCAATGCTAAATGAAACGGGAAATACATTGGTTTATCCATTTGGATTTGAACCTACATATCACAAGTACCGCATGGATTATCCGGAAAAGCTCAAAATGGGAAATAACATTTTTGTCGGGGCAATGGCTGACATATTTGGGAAATGGGTTCCGGACGAATGGATCAGAGATGTAATGGAAACCTGTTTGGATAACCCAATTCACAATTACCTGTTTCTTACAAAGAATCCGGAGAGATATACAGAAGTTGGAGTACCGGCGGGACTGGAAAATATGTGGTACGGAACAACCATTACCTGTGATGCGGATGCTGATAGATTTAATTATCTTCCTGCTGGATGCAATACGTTTGTCAGCATTGAACCACTAATGGGGGACATTGTTTCTAAGCATAATGTGATGTTTCGACAGATTGATTGGATAATCATCGGAGCAGAGACAGGACGTAACAAAAATAAAATAGTGCCAGAACTGCAATGGATAAAAGATATCGTTGTAAAAGCTGATTATAATTCAGTGCCGGTTTTCATGAAAGACAGTCTGATTCCGATTGTCGGGGAAGAAAATATGCGCCGAGAATTTCCAAAGCAGCTGCAACATTCGGAGATTAGTCCGAAGCTGAAAGCAAAGTTGTTTGATGGCTGTGCATCATGCAAGGCTCATTTGAGAAAAAGCGAAATGATAACCCTTCTGGCAAGGTCAAAAAGAGGCGAACAGCCCAAACAATTCGGGTTTATGTGCAGGGATTGCTTCAAAGAGTTTTGCAAAGACCTTGGATTAGATATACCGGAGCTTATTGGATTGGCAGAGAGCGTAACGATAGGTCCAGGTGATGAAGATGAGTAAATGGAACGCAAACAGAGAGGGCTATGCTGACAATACCGCCAGCATAGCAATCCAGAGAGTGTCAAAAGAAGAAAGGAAGAACGATATGGCAAAGAGAAGCTGCAGACGAACAACTGACGAGAATGCTATTCACAATAAGGCTGTAAAGATAAGAAAAATGACAGATGAGCAGCTGGTTCATTACGTTGAGGACAGAGTGGAAAAGGCGAGAAGCGAAGGTTTTAATTGTGGAAAAGCACAGGCACCCAAGCATAAAATTGTGGATATTACAGGAATTATCGAGGAGATTAGCTCTGTGAAAGGAATTGGAGCAACTAAATTGGCTGATATAAAAGCTATTCTTGAAAAACATCTGGAGGTGAGAGCTGATGCCTGATCCTCGAAGACAGCTTGTTGGCAGGAGAAGCAAAGCATCCGGAGAGACATTCGAGAGGTGGATTTCAAATGCGTGTGAATTCTATCTGCAAAACGGATGGGCTCACATAGAAAAGACACCAGAGCCATTTCATATCACAGGCAAGGATAGGGATGGAACTGTCAAAGGATATTACGAGAAGAAAGGACAACCTGATTACAAAGGAATCCTCTGTGATGGAACGGGGATTATGTTTGAAGCGAAGCATACTGACAGTGACAGAATCAGACAAAATGTTGTGACGGATACGCAATGGGAGAGCTTGGACATATACGAGAAGTTCGGTGCTCATTGCTATGTGATGGTATCGCTAGGGCTAACCAAATTCTATAGAGTACCATGGGCGACTTGGAAGAAAATGAAAGAATTGTTTTGCCATAAATTTATGACAGAACAGGAACTGGAGCCTTATAGGTTGCAGGAGAAACAATGCACGATTCTTATTTTGGAAGGAGTGGAATTGAAAGATGAAAATACAGAAAACGGAGCTTGCAACAAAGCTTAATCAGATCAAGGGGGTTGTTCCCAAAAAGACAACAATGCCTATCTTGCAGGGGATTTTGGTAAAGGAAGGGTATTTAATCGCCAACAACTTAGAAATGACCGTTAAGGCGAAGTTAGAGGGCACAGAGGGAGAATGCTTTATTATTCCGGAGAGAGCCTTTGACCTTATCAATAACCTGCCAGACGGCGAAGTAGATATTTCTGTTTCAAATGGCAATACAATGACGATAAGAGCAGACAAAATCAAAAATAAGTATCAGACAATGGATCCAGAGCCATTTCCGGTAGCGGATATTGATGGAGAGGGTAGCGAGTTTACACTTAAAGCGGGACAACTACTGGAATCCGTAAAAAGAGTTTCTTATGCAATTCCTCAACAGGGAGGAAATGCCACTATGTCAACTATGTGTCTGCAGGCTAAGGACGGACAGTTGAATTTCGTAGGACTTGATGGACATGTCCTTGCGTGGGATAAGATTGATTATGACGGAGAATTCGAGCTGCTTATTCCAAAGAATACAATAGATAAGTTGAAGACACTCGAACTAACCGGAGAGGTAAGAATCAGACATAGTAATGCAATGGCTATATTTGCAACGGAGAATTTTGAAATATGCACAAGGCTTGTACAGGGAGAGTATTACAAATATCAGAATATGTTTAAAGAACTCCCGCTACATACAGTAATATCTCGTAAAGAGCTTCTGAATGCAATGGTACGAGCCAAAATGTGTACTGCTGAAAAATGCCCCGTTAAATTTGAAATAGCAGGGAGTCAGCTTAGTTTAAGCATCAAGGACCAGACAACAGATTACCATGAGACAGTTGATTTACAGGAAGATATTTCAGAGGAATTGACAATAGGATTTGATGCAAGATTGGTAATTGAAACACTTAAAGCATTTGATTGTGACAATGTAGGTATTTCCTTACATAGTCCTAAAATGCCAATGATTATTGAAGCTGAGGATAGCGATTTTAAGACAATCGTTCTCCCTGTGACTATAAAGTAAGCACCAAGTATCTATTAACAAAATGTTTATGCACTATCTGATTGGTCTCGGATAAGGAATATATCACACAAATAAAAAAGGGCGGTAGGTGCTTCCGCCCGGAAAGGAGAAACAAATGGTGTTCAAAATAATACTTATAATAATTGCGTTTGTTATGCTTTGCGGAATGGTTGCTGATGAAAGCAGATATAACAAGAGAACATATTGTATCGGATTTGTTGCTTGCATTATTGCAAGAGCGATTTTGGAAGGAGGATTATTTTAGTGGGAGATTATAAAAAAGTTTGCAGATGTAAGGATTGCGGGAAGATATATGATAAGGGCATTCCATATATATGTTCAAAATGTGGGGCAGAAATTGGAAAACCCACACCAACAATTTTACAAATGATGGGATGTGGAGAAGTTACACTTACAGAAAAATGCGAGAAGGTTGTTGCTAAAAAAGGTTTGTTTGGATGGAAGGTTAGAGAACCACAGAATCCCGAGGTTATGCAGGAATGACACCAAAGGAGATGTGTAACAGCTGCACCCATGAAAATTACTGCATGGGTGCATATCACAAAGACCATTGGTGCGGCAATCACACCAGAAAGGATAGAAAATATGAAATGTCCAAGATGCGGAAAAGAAACAGAGTGGTTAAGAGCACTTTCAAGAGTAGACAATAAGACAATGATATGCGACGAGTGCGGAACAAAGGAAGCTTTAGATGCCGCTGGATTAACGGAAGGAAGCTCTATAAGAAAATCCATACTCGCATGCGTTGGCAGAGGTTCTACACCGCAGGAGAGAGCCGAAGCGAAGATTCGGGCTACTGGAAATAAGTGGGCGATGGAGAATTTTAGAGATACGCATAACTAAGAGTGATGGAGGAAGAACAATGGAATTAAAAGAATTTGCGAATTTAATTGATGGAAGACAATATGACTATCGAATGTTTACCAAAGAAGAATTACAGCTTGCCAAAGATAACAGAATTGTAATTGTTACAGGTGCAAGTGATGACCTGGTTGAATTAGAGGGAGCAATAACAGATGAGGGGGATTGCTGGGAAGGTGGCAAAATATATGTTAAGGCTATTCCTAATGGTGGAATAGTACACAACTGTGAGCGTTCGGATGTATTCGGATTTACTGCAAAATGGTGTGAAGAGAAAGATAAGAACGGAAAGATAATATCATGGACATATGATGTTCCAATAGAACATGAAACATTTGTGATTTATGAAGATGATGAACCTTACTGCAGGGGATTTGTATTTAGGGTTTAGCCTAAAATGAAATTTAGGAGGCATATTATGACAAAAGAACAGATTCACGAAGCACTGTGCAAAGCTCCAGATGAAGATAAAATGAGGCTGGCTATAGCTTGTCAGATGAATGGTATTGACGTTCGGGATATAGAGACAGGATTGGCAAATGTGCTTACAGGTGTACAAAAAGCTATAAAACCAGCAATCGAATATTACAGATATTTAGGAGGAAAATAGTATGGCAAATTTTGATGAAGATATTAAGAGAATCACAGATGAAATCCTATCGGATGGAACTGTTGATCAGATTATTAGAGAAAAGGTGACGGATGGAATAGAAAAAGCAATAGTTAGTTCATTTAATTATGGAAAGCTTGAAAAGGCGGTCAAAGAAAGAATTGAGCAGGTTTTAGTTCCGTTTATTGAAAACTATGATATGTCTGCCTATATAGTAAAATTAGACACAGTTCTTACGGAAATAGTTAATAAATCTGTTCTTATGGATAATAAGCAAATGTTGGAAAATTTCCAGTATTTGATGAAAGAACCTCAGATAACAGAAATGAAATTAACGGATTTGTTTAAGGAATACAAAAAGTTTGTCGCAAGAAATATGGATACCTATGACAGAAAAGTTGAATGGGATGAGTCACCAGAGTATGAGGCAATGACTGTTTTCTTTGAATTTGAGGAGGATTGTGAGAGAAGCTGGAGTTCATTCAAATATGCCACTATTGATTTTACAGTGGATGAAGAGGAACAGCAGGAGGAACTGAACAGAACAATACGTCTCTCTAAGTGGAATGGAGATAGAAAGGATGGATGGGAAATAAGAGTAGATACAAACCCGAATCTGAATTCCCTTAGAAATCTGGATGCGTTTGACTTATTACTCTTAAAGCTGCAGAGAGCAGATGTCAGAATTATTGCTGACGAGTTGAGAGATGAAGATTATGTCTATTCGGACACAAAGCCGGAGCCAACATATGAGTAACTATGAATGGACAACTGAAATTTGATGAATTTATGAATATAACAGAGGAAAAGCCACCGGAACATAAGCAAGAGAGAGTTCCGATGGTGGATCCATGTTACTACTGTTTATGCAGGTCGTGTATCAATAATGCAGAGAGCCTTACTGTCAATCCGGAAGAAGTGCCATACGACTGGCACCCGTGTTTCTTTTGCGATATATGCAATAATTTTGATGGAGAAAGTCCCGAAAATATGGAAAGAGAGGAATGCCATGAATATGTGATAGATGATTATCATGCAAGGCAGAATAGGAAAAAATTTAGAATTGTGAGGTAAAGATTATGAGTATAGAACTTAAAACGTGTCCGTTTTGTGGCGGGAGGGCAGTAATGAAGGCTGTCAATAAGAAATACGGGTTCACTATTTGGTGTCAGTGTAGAAAATGTGGTGCGAGAACCGAGGGATATTGTCCTGATATGAACCATGAAGATAATACTATTACCAGTATTGAAGAGTGCAAAGATAGGGCTGCAAAGGTATGGAATAACAGGGCAGAAAGTGCAAATGAAACTGCGGAAGGTGGGGAAGCCTCTTGATGGAAAAACATGAGAAAGAAAATGTGTGCATTGACTGCAAACATTATGAAGCCTGTGGAAAACCAGAACGATTTATGAGGTGCTTGGGATATGAGAAAGCAGTAAATGCAGAAAGGAAAGACAATGATAGATGAACTTATGGAAAAGTTGCTGGAAGAGCCAGTAGTAGATAATAATGAAATAGTGTTTACGAGCAGAGCTGTAGAACTGATACATGAAATTTCAGAGAAGTGTAAAGGTATTCAGATAGTAGAGCAAACGAGGGAACAGGCAGAGGAATATGCTAAGGATTTGTCTGCAGAGGAAGTGTACTATGATATGCTCCGTAAAATTGTGGATGCTCCAACTACTTTACACATGAAATGCTCAGTAAGGATGCTTGTACCCATTATTGACCGAAAGCTGAAAGAGAGGGGACTGTGATGGGATTAGGAAACTACGAACAGAACTTAATAAAATCAATTGCCGAGAATGATATAAGGGAAGCCAGAAAGTGGGCGGTGGCTGCATTGAATGCGGACACTACTCAAAAAAACAAAGGCTTTGTGACCAGATATAAGAACATCCTCACATCGGAGGGAGCAGGAATGATAGAACTTCCGGGAAACCTAAAAGATATTCTTGTTTGCGAAGATGTTTCCTTGTCGTTCAAAGAGAATCGCTACTATGTGACAGAACGACAGGAAATCATTGCAAAAAATATTTTCAGACTGGCTAAGGTTAGCGGAAAACTTATGGAACTGATGATACCATACAAAAACGCAACTCTACTCTATGGACCGCCTGGGACAGGTAAAACAATGTTTGGAAAGTACATAGCGTACAAAATGGGATTGCCTTTTTGCTATTTGAATTTTTCAAAGGTTGTGGATAGTTACATGGGGGTTACTTCTCGGAACATTGCACAGGCATTTACCTATGCCTCTACAAATCCTTGCGTTTTTATGTTGGACGAGGTTGATACTATAAGTTGCAATAGAGAAAGAACTTCAAGTGGAGCAGACCGGGAAATTGGTAGAGTTACAGTTACTTTAATGCAGGAATTTGACAAACTTGCAAATGATGTTGTGGTTATTGCGGCTACAAATAGATTAGATATTTTAGATAAAGCATTTGTGAGTAGATGTTCCCAAAAGTATGAAATGCCGCCGTTTACAGTGGAAGATAGCAAACAGATGGTCAATAAATTTTTAAATGATATTGAGATATCGATTCCAGATATTGAGATTGATCAGGTTGTTCAAAAAAATAGTGACCAACGAACAATTATGGCAGATGTTATTCGGCTTATTGCAGACAGGCTGGAGGTGGAGGATGAAAATAGTTAGCATTTCAGACTATGCAGTACATCATCGAATAGGCAGGAGTGAGCCAACAGGAACTACATACACTACACGATTTGGAAATACTAGACAGAAAAACGTGTTTAAGGAATTCTATAGGACCAACATAGGAGAATTTACTCCGGAGAAGTGGTTGGAAGTTACCTTGCAGATAATACAGACACTTATGGAAAATGAACTTCTGGAGGAAATAAAGGAACATGTCGCAGGTCATTGTGTGTGGCTTAAAAATGATAAGGAAATTGAGGAATACTCGGTATCCTGTTTAGCTTCTGGGGCATATATGTACTGGGAAGATTTTAAGGACAAGAGACTACCGGCACATAAGGTATTTATCTTTGAGGGAGGTGATTTCAGATGGCAGTCTGTATGGAATGCGGAAGAAAATTGAGAAGCCAACAAAGCAAGGAAGTAGGATACGGACCGGTATGTTATAAGAGAGTGTTCGGTACCAGTATGCGGATCCGTGATGGAGATTCAAAAACAGGTACTGCTTCAGACGATTTCCCATATTATGAAATACCAGGGCAAATGTCGATTGAGGATTTTATAAAAGCAGATGAAAAGTAAAAGGAGAGTGCTTTCGCAACCCTCCCAACAGACAGTTAGATTATATCATAATTCGTTATGAATTTGAAATAAAAAAGAAGGAGGGCGACAGCATGGACAGCCAGTCAACAGAAGAAAGAGCAGAAAAAGTTATAATAGCTCTTACACCAGAACAATTGAAGGATATTTGTGCAAATGCAGCTGAAATTGGAGCAAAGGAAGCATTAAAAACCTATGAGCAGGAAAGAAAAAAGGAACAGGGAAAACGGGCAGACAGAAGATTGAGGAATACAAAGCTGCTCCTGCGTAATTATCACATGCTCAAAGAACATGCGGAAAACTCAGTTTTCGGGCGAACACAGATGGAGGAATCAGCTTTGGATATCTTGGAATCAATGATGAATCTTTATGACAATGAGGTGATCATTGAAAGCATCAAGAGAAGTGCAACCAGAACGGCTATTATCGTTTCGCATATCGAGACAATGTTTGGCTTGTATGATGCCTATTGTGAAAAATCTCCGAACCAGGATATAGACCGCAGGAGATACGAGGTGGTTTGGGATAAGTACATGGCAGAACCGGTTCTTACTGTAAAAGAGATTGCGGCAAAGCACAATATGTCAAAGGAAAATGTGTATTCCGATTTGAGAGTTGCGGAGGAAAGATTGACCGCTCTTATATTCGGGGTGGACGGATTGAAAGTACGATAAAGCCACCGTCTACAAAATAATTACATTGACATCACAGCTTATAAATGGCAAAATCGTATTTGTAAAATTCTAAATCGAACGTCGGGGAAGTCTGCAGAGTTGTTGCAGGCTTCTTTTTTGATGCAAACTTTCCGAGAAAGGAGAGACGATTGAACAGGAAATGCACCTGCTCCTCCAGAATAATATTGATTGGAGGAAAATAATGAATTACACAATTATGGTGCTGGCTGCTTATGCGGTAATTATGATTGCGGCAACAGTACTTATGACAAACAAAGAGAAAAGCGTCGAAAGGTTTTGTGTTGGAAATAGAAATATAGGATGGTTTATATCTGCATTAAGCATTGCAGCTACATGGATATGGGCTCCTGCACTATTTACATCAACAGAGAATGCTTATACCAAAGGCTTTGCAGGGCTGTTTTGGTTTCTGGTACCTAATGTGCTTTGTCTCATATTCTTTATTCCGTTTGCTAGGAGAATAAGAAAAGAAATGCCGGAAGGAATCACACTGTCTGGATATATGCACCAGAAATATCAATCTGAATCGGTAAAAAATATTTATCTGTTCCAGCTTGGAGCATTATCGGCATTATCTACAGGAGTCCAGTTATTGGCAGGAAGCAAAATATTAAGTATGCTGACAGGCATTCCATTCTGGATCATGACAGTAATCATGGCTGTGATTGCTTATTCGTATTCACAGTTCTCTGGAATAAAGGCTTCTATACTGACAGATTCTATACAGATGGTCTTTATGTTGATTGCAAGCGTTTACTTTGCAGTTTTCGGCATTAAGAATGGTGGCGGTCTTCAAAATATGTTCGCAGGAATTGGCGGATATACAGGAGAGTGTAGCTCTCTTTTCTCTGCAAAAGGTATAGAGATATTTCTTGGTTTTGGACTCCCCACAACAGTTGGCCTTATCTCAGGACCATTTGGCGACCAATGTTTTTGGCAGAGAGCATTTTGTGTAAAGAAAAATCGAATAGGAAGGGCTTTCTTTGTTGGAGCAATTCTATTTGGCATGGTGCCATTGTCAATGGGAATCCTTGGGTTTGTCGGAGCTGGAATGGGATATACGGCAACTGATACAGGTGTGATTAACTTTGAACTCATTTCAGAATTATTTCCGAGCTGGGCGGTAATCCCATTTTTATTTATGATTGTATCTGGATTATTATCTACGATTGACAGTAATCTGTGTGCAATATCATCCCTCACAACAGACATATTCAAAAAGAATACGCTCGGAAAGACCAAGATTGCCATGGTTGCACTGTTGGTAATAGGAATTATAGTTGCCAATATCCCAGGGCTTACAGTTACACATTTGTTTTTAATGTATGGCACACTCAGGGCAGCAACGCTTCTCCCAACAATATTTACATTAAAGGGGGTAAAGCTCAAACCAGAAGGTGTTGTTGCTGGCATTGCGACCGCACTGATTATAGGACTTCCTGTATTTGCTTATGGAAATATCACAGGAACTGCAGCTTATAAGACAGCAGGCAGCCTTTTGACAGTTCTGTTATCCGGAACAGTTGCTTTGATTGTAAGCAGAAAGAGGGGTGCAGAGAATGGATAGCGTACTCGGAAGAAAGCAGCGAATCAAAAACTCTGACTGGATAGAAACTTTTGACAAAATCGAACAGCTGATAACTAAAAAAGAGTTGGATCAGCTTGTAGATAAGACCATACAGGATATAAAAGCCAAGACGAAAGGAAAGAAAGCTTCCTACGCATGGAGCGGAGGAAAAGATTCCCTTGTGCTTGGAGAAATTTGCCGTCGGGCAGGAATAAGCTCCTGCGTCCTCGTAATCAGCAATTTGGAGTATAAAGCATTTACGCAATGGGTTGAGGATAATAAGCCTCCGGAATTGTCCATTATCAATACAGGACAGGATATTAAGTGGCTTGTTACTCATCCACACATGCTTTTCCCGCAGGATAGCAAATATGCAGCTCAATGGTTCCATATTGTTCAACATAGAGGACAGGCAAAATACTACAAAGAAAACAACCTCGATATGCTCCTTCTTGGAAGACGAAGGGCTGATGGGAATTATGTTGGAAAAGGTGACAATATCTACACCAACAGCCAAGGGGTTACACGATATAGCCCTTTGTCAGATTGGACGCATGAGCAGGTTTTGGCATATATCCATTATTATAATTTGGCTATGCCGCCTATATATGATTGGAAAAATGGCTATCTATGCGGAACGCATCCTTGGCCAGCAAGGCAATGGACAGGAAGTACAGAGAATGCCTGGAGCGAAATCTATGAGATTGACAGCTCCATAGTAATTGAGGCGGCAGAATATTTTGAGAGTGCAAAAGCATTCTTAAAGACAATAAAATAAGTTGCTGACACTTGACAGCATTTGCAGACAAAAGATTGCAAGTGCTGTCTTTTTGCTATTTGCAGATAGCGTATATATCATACGGATTTGTTCCTCCAATCAAAATACAGGAGGAAACAAAGATGGAAATTATCACAATGAAGCTGGTGGACCTCGTGAAGCCAGAAAAGAATGTCAGAATTCATACGGAGCAACAGCTGAAAGAGTTCCAAAGAAGTGTCAAAATGTTCGGACAGATCCGTCCGATTGTTGTTGACGAAAACAATGTAATCTTGGCAGGAAATGGTTTGTATGAAACATTGATTGCCATGGGAAAAGAAACAGCTGATGTTTATAAGTATGACAACCTTACTGAAAATCAGAAAAAGAAGCTGATGATTGCAGACAATAAGATTTTCAGCCTAGGTATTGAAAATCTCGATACACTCAATAGCTTTTTAGAGGACCTGCAGGGCGACCTTGATATCCCGGGCTTTGATGAAGACATATTAAAGCAGATGGTGTCAGAGGCAGAGGATGTTACAGAAAAGCTCTCCGAGTATGGAACTTTGGATGATGAAGAAATCCAGAGCATTAAAGAAAGCGGAGAGAGAAAAGAACAGCAGATTCAAAAAGCGGAGGCGGAGCAGGCAACACCAGCACCGCAGCCGATTGCTCAGCCACAACAGGAAATGCCAGAGGACAGTGAAGATACCACCGAAGTAAAGAAATTTGTTATCTGTCCGAAATGCGGGGAGAAAATATGGCTATAAAGCGGTGTGAATCCAGTATAGATGTTGTAAAGGCCGCCAAAATCCGTATAAGAAATGTATTCCAAAACGGATTGCCGGTGTATATGTCTTTCAGCGGTGGTAAGGACAGCCTTTGTATGGCACAGCTTGTTATGGAGCTTGTGCAGGCAGGGGAAATCAATCCGGCACAGCTTACTGTACAATTTATAGACGAGGAAGCCATTTTCCCTTGCATGGAAGATAAGGTGAAAGAATGGCGAAAGAAATTTATGCTAATTGGAGCAAAGTTTGAGTGGTATTGCTTAGAAGTAAAACACTACAACTGCTTTAATGAGTTGTCCAACGATGAAACTTTTATTTGTTGGGACAGATATAAAAAAGACGTTTGGGTAAGACAGCCGCCATCATTCGCAATCAGAAATCATCCGCTGTTAAGACCTCGTATCGATGCATATCAGGATTTTCTTCCAAGAATATGCAGCGGAGGAATAACAATTACCGGAATCAGGACAGCGGAATCCGTGCAGAGATTGCAAAATATTGCAACTATGCTTAAAGCTGGAAAGACAATGACAAATAAGCACCAGGTCTTTCCAATATACGATTGGACCAATAATGATGTATGGCTTTACCTCCTTCGAGAAAAGGTTGATATACCGGAAATATACCTGTTCTTATGGCAGTCTGGGACACGAAAAGGACAATTAAGAGTATCACAGTTCTTTTCGATTGACACGGCAAAGAGCCTTGTCAAAATGAATGAGTATTATCCGAACCTTATGGAACGGATAGTAAGACGGGAACCTAACGCATATCTCGCAGCCTTATATTGGGATAGTGAGATGTTTGGTAGGAGCACAGCTGCAAGAAAACAAAATGAGAAGGGAATGGCTGAGAAAGATTATAAAGCGGCTCTTTTGGAACTGTTTTCAGATATGAACGGAAATTTCCAAACAAAGCACAAGAGATATGTTGCTGAACGATACAGGAACTTTTTTATGAGTGTTTCTGCTATTGCGGACAATAAGGATTGCAAGGCCATATATGAAGGACTTATTTCTGGTGATCCAAAGCTGCGTTCCTATCGTGCTTTATATCAGAGAATCTATGGTAAATACATTACAGAAGCCAAAAAGAAGGAGGGCATGACAAATGGATAAGAAATTGAGTAGCCCGCTTTCTACTCTCCAATGGGTAGACAGGGATATGGTAAAACCAAACGATTACAACCCAAATAAAGTGTCAAAACAGAATTTGGAATTGCTGAAGCAATCCATATTAACCAATGGATGGACATTACCAATTGTTGTGAGACCGGATTTCACGATTATTGATGGTTTCCACCGATGGACTGTTGCAGGAGAAGAACCTTTGAAGTCAATGCTTGAAGGCAAGGTTCCTGTTGTAATTGTAGAACATAAGGATAAAGCCGGTAATATTTACGGTACTGTAACCCACAACAGGGCAAGAGGTACACATTTGCTTGAACCTATGAAAGCGATTGTTAAAGAGCTTATGGGAGAGGGGAAATCTGTTGAAGAAATCGGTAAGCAGCTTGGCATGAGGCCAGAGGAAATATTCCGATTATCGGACTTCTCCAAAGAAGACTTTTTGAATATGATGATTAAACCAAATCAGGGTTATTCAAAAGCAGAGTTTATAACGAAGATTTAATGTTAAAACAATAAATATTCGTGAGAGTGACACACGGGAGGGCATACACCCTCCCTTTTGTGCGTCCACGATTGCAAAACGAACAGGAGAGAGGTGGTGATATGCCGAGAGCACCGAGCGAGAAAGTAACACAAGCTGAAAAGCTATTCAATGATGGTATGGCAATGGTTGAGATTGCTAAGAAACTGGAAGTTTCAGACGGAACAGTCCGCAGCTGGAAGAACCGGTACGGATGGGGAAAAGCCTCAAAAAAAAACAAGTGCAACGTTGCGAAAAAAAATGAGAAGAAAAATGCAACGTTGCAAAAGAAAAAGAGGGGAGGTCAACCCAAAAATCAGAATGCAAAAGGCGGTTCTGGCAATCCAAACCCAAACCCTCCACCAGACAGAACAAAGCATGGCGGTTATGTTCCTGTATTTATGGATGCGTTGGATTCAGATGAGCAGGAACTTCTTGGGTCTATTCCAGAAGATACAGAGCTTCAACTGATGGAACAGATACAGCTTTTTTCGATTAGAGAGCGAAGAATACTTAAAGCAATCAATAAATACCGCGAACAAAAAGGAGAGGTTGCGGTAATGGATGTGAACCGAAGCGAGTCAAAACGCTCGTTTAAAGACCAAGAGGAAGAGGCAGAGTACGATAGGCGCCAGAAGGAGAAGGTTGATAATAAAGAAATTCTTCCGGGTAAGTCCTATAATATAGCAACACACACAGCCAATAAGGATATGATCATAGCGAGGCTGGAACAGGAACTTTCTACTGTGCAGAGCAAAAAGACAAAGGCTATTGAAGCGTTGTCCAAGTATCGCATAGAAAAGGCAAGGCTTGAAAGTGAAAGTGCTGGCAACGATGCGGTTGATGATTGGATTGCAGCTGTATTGGGAGAGGAAGTGAGCGAAGATGAATAAGAACTCACGGACATTACGAAGAAAATTCTTCCAGAAGAAAATCCCAATATACAGGAAAAATCCGGTGCTATTTGCACAAGAGGTATTACTGTTTGAGCCTGATGATTGGCAAAAACAAGCTTTGATGGATTTGGCGGAAAGCCCAAAGGTTGCAATCAAGTCTGGACAGGGTGTTGGAAAAACAGGTATGGAAGCCGTTGCTCTGCTGTGGTTTTTATGCTGCTATCCCTATCCGAGAATTGTTGCAACAGCTCCTACCAAACAGCAGTTGCACGATGTATTGTGGTCCGAAGTCAGCAAGTGGATGAGCAAGTCTCCTTTGCTCTCAGACATCCTCAAATGGACGAAGACCTATATTTATATGGTTGGCAACGAAAAGCGTTGGTTTGCCGTAGCTAGGACTGCTACAAAGCCAGAGAATATGCAAGGTTTCCACGAGGACAATATGCTGTTTATTGTTGATGAAGCTTCTGGTGTTGCAGATCCTATCATGGAAGCAATACTTGGCACTCTTTCTGGAGCAAACAATAAGCTGCTGATGTGCGGAAACCCTACAAGAACATCTGGAACATTTTACGATGCTTTCAATGTGGATAGGTCGATATACAGGTGTCATACGGTATCGTCTGCAGATAGTAAGAGAACCAACAAGCAGAATATCGAATCTCTCATACGGAAATATGGGAAAGACAGTAATGTTGTTCTTGTCCGTGTGTTCGGAGAATTTCCAAAGCAGGAAGATGATGTGTTTATAGCCCTTTCCATAGTAGAACATTGCTGTATGCTGGATTTGCCAGACGATGTTCCTATTAAGCGAATATCATTCGGTGTGGATGTTGCGAGATATGGCTCGGATGAAACAGTTATTGCTAAGAACGTAGGAGGAAGAATAACGCTTCCTGTATCGTTCAGAGGGCAAAGCCTTATGACGACAGTTGGAAAGATAGTACAGCTCTATAGACAAGCTATAACAGAGTTTCCACGATACAGAGGGAAGATATACATTAACATTGATGATTGCGGCCTTGGTGGTGGGGTTACAGACCGTCTTGAGGAAGTAAAGCAGGAAGAAAAGCTCACACGAATGGTAATTGTTCCGGTTAATGCCGCAGGTAAAGTTCCGGAAGAAACACTTGGTGATGGGAAACAGAAAGCCTGTGATATTTACGACAATATGACAACATATCTTTGGGGCACAGTGAAAGATGCCTTGATGATGGAGGAAGTAAGTCTGGAAAATGACAATGAGCTTGTTGCTCAGTTTACTTGCAGGAAATATAGGCTGACGAGCAGGGGGAAGATGCTGCTTGAAAGCAAAGAGGAAATGAAGAAACGAGGAATTGATTCCCCGGATAGAGCAGATGCGGTTGCACTGTCTTGCTACCAGAAAAAGACATTCAATATCGGAAGTCTCGTAGATTAGGAGGTGAGGAAATGCAGGACAATGAGAAAGAAAGCAGAGCAGATGGATATAAGAATCTGATGAATAAGTATGGTACTCAAGATGATGTGTCAGAGCAGTATCGTTTTGAGAGTGATGATCCTGTAACAGATGTGGAACTCACACTGAACTACGAGGAAAACGGATTGTTCGCTAAGATAATAGATATCCCATCTGATGATGCTGTTAGTAGTGGATTTGAATATGGTGTAAATGATGTTGACCTGGAAACATTTATAAATGATTCACTTGACGAGTTGGACTTTGAGGGTGCAGCTTCTACAGCTATCAAATGGTCGAGACTTTATGGCGGATCGCTTATGGTTATGATTATTGATGATGGCAAACAGATTGATGAACCTGTTGATTGGGATAACATCAGAGGCATTGATGAATTGCTGGTGTTTGAAAGACCACTGATTACACCAGACTACAATAGCATATACAATCATGATCCGAAGACTGGTAAATGGTCCAAATTTGGAAAGCCAGAGTTTTACGACATATCGCCTATGTATGGCAGACAGTTCAGAGTGCACGAGAGCAGATGCCTTCTTTTCAAGAATGGAACACTGCCACAGTCAAGCTCAAGGACGGAGTATCGGTTCTTTGGTATGCCAGAGTACACGAGAATACATAAAGCCTTGCAGGAAACTGTTACATCGCATGGAAATGGAGTTAAACTGCTTGATAGGGCGGTACAGGCAATTTACAAGATGAATGACCTTGCCAATCTTCTGGAAACAGACGAGGGCGAGGATATTGTTCTTAGAAGATTGCGTATAATTGATATGGCAAAAGGCATCATCAATTCTATAGCTATTGATGCGAACGGAGAAGATTACGATTATAAGACTGTGACATTTTCCGGAGTAAAGGATATTATCGATGCGACATGCAATATGCTTTCGGCAGTAACAAACATCCCACAGACGAAGCTCTTTGGAAGGTCACCAGCCGGCGAAAACTCCACCGGAGAGGGAGATATGGAGAACTATTACTCCTATGTGAATAAGATTCAGAAGTTGAACCTCAAAAGAAATCTTGGAGTGCTGATTGATATTATCTTGATAGCCGGAAAGTATAAAGGCGAGTTCGAGGAAATACCGGATTATACACTGAAATTTAAACCTCTTTGGAATCTAAGTGAAGCGGAACAGGCTGGGGTTGATCAGACGAAGGCGGCAACTGAACTTACAAAGGCACAGACCGCACAGGTTTATGTCGATATGCAGGCTCTTGATGCTTCGGAAGTCAGAAAGCGATTGGCAGAGAACGGAGAATTTACTGTTAATGATATTCTGGATGATGAAGACGATTGGGAGGCTATGGTAGATGATGCTCCGGTTAATGCCAATGAATCAGCCGAAACATCGAATACAGCATTGTCTGCAGAAACAAAAGCACCAAAGGAGCAGGAAGAAACTGAAACTGATTCAGCAACGGATACAACTATTCCTACCGGATGCGGTGTCATTGTTGTGAAAGATGGGAAAGTGCTTGTTGGCACAAGGAAAGACAATGGACTTGTGTGTGGACCTGGAGGACATATTGAAATAGGGGAAACACCGGAAGATGCGGCTATAAGAGAAACAAGGGAAGAATTTGGCATCAATATAGCAAATATAATTCCAGTAACTTTGATTTCTGGTATGTCCGAACAATATTGTCCTTCGCAGGTTTTTCTATGCACAGAGTATTATGGAAATCCAATATGCTTTAATACAGAGATGGAAGATGCCCGTTTTGAAGATGTAGGAAGTGTTCTTGACATGGACTTATTCCTTCCGTTTAGACTTTCACTTGAGGACTTTCTAAGGCAACTGGATGAAATTCGGTTGACAGCTGAGGTAAGTCAAAGTAATATGGAAGCAGATGGAGGTCCTGGCTCCGGAAGATACCCAAAGGGTAGCGGAAAAAAGAATGAAAAGAGCGGCTCTAAGAAAAAGAAATCCCAGTCCTTGCCAATGACTGCAAAGGAAAAGGCGAAGGTGACGCATGATATAAATAATGTGTATCACGCAAAGTATAAGGGTAAGTCGAGCTGCTATATAAGGACGCATTCAAATGAGCCAGATAGCCCAGCTTATGTATATCGATTCAGAAACCATGGCTTTGATGATTACGAAATATACATGAAGGAATCCACAGATTAAGGAGGTTGTCCTATGAAAGAACAGTTATTAGCTGAATTGAAGGAATTGACTGAAAATGTCTCAGACACATACGATGACTTTGTGTATGGAATAAACTGTACAATGAAAAAGCAGGATGAAGAGGACATTCAAAGTGTCATTGATTTCATCAAAGAGAATCCAGAGAGAACATCATCCGATATTATTGAGTATTTGGATGAACTTGGAATATAAGATACGAGCCTTGCTGAGCGTGAGGCTCTTTTCTTTTGCCCTGTAGTGCCGCTAATTGTGGCATTATGGGGCTTTTTTAGTGTCAACAGTCAAATAGACGATTATAAGCTAATTTCCGAATAAGAGGCAATGAGAGAAGGTGAGAGTTTGGATGAAAGATTGAGAAAAGAACTGTTGCGGTCTGAATTAAAAGAGCGGAATAAGGGGAAAAAGATTATCCGATGCAAATACAGACCCAAGTATCCTGACAGTGCAGAAAGAGAGTATGTAAGATTGATAAATGCCTATATGACCATTGAGAAAGAAGTGCTTATGAAGTATATACCAGAGATTAAGCAAATACTCAATGATGGTACACAGCTGCATACTGATTCCAAGAAAGATAACGAGAAGAAACGCAGGACAGCTCGGTTTTCAGCTTTGGATAATACAATAGTCCGCCTTACAATTCTTTTTAAGACTATTCAGAGAGAGCTTGATAGTGCCTTTGGACTTTATGATTTGAAAAGGCAGATAAATAGAATTGCCAACCTTGATCACAAACTCACAGTTCGGGAATGGAAAAAAGCAGTAAGTAAGACATTAGGTATTGATTTGCTTGATGACTATTATTCTGGAGAATATTACGCACAGATGCTGGAAAAGTGGGTGTCTGACAATGTGGACTTAATAAAGACGGTTCCTAATCAATCTCTTGAGCGAATGAAGGAACTGGTTTATGAAAGCTATATGAAAGGCTCAACCACAACGAATATCGTAAGAGAAATTCAGCGCCAATATGGAATGAGTAAGCGTCATGCAAAACTAATAGCCAGAGACCAGACAGCGAAGCTTAATGCTGATATTACGGAGAGCCAACAGAGAGATGCTGGTGTGTCAAAGTATGAATGGTCTGGAGTAATGGATAGACGAGAGCGGAAAAGCCATAGAGAGCTGGAAGGAAAGATAATCAGCTGGGACAATCCGCCAGATGTAGGAAATGGCAGAAAATGCCATCCTGGACAGGATTATCAATGCCGGTGTTGTGCAATTCCGGTGTTTGATATAGATAATCTGGATTTGCCAGTTTGAAAGGAAGTGGTTGCATTGAAAAAGTGACAGAAAGCAGGAGGTGCAGAAAGTGAAGCTGAAACGAATTGACAGCATTTCCATGGATCAGACTTATTACACAGAAGAAGGCTATCTTGTAGATCACCCAATTGTGACTACATGTGGCATATTTGAGTATAAGAATGACGATGGAAGCACACGGAGGGAACTCCGATTGCCTGAGAATGTCTTTGACAAGAAATCGTTGGAGAGTTACAAGGGCAAACCAATCATCATTACACATGATGCTGGAGAAGTGGATAAGGAGAATGTCCGCAGAGAGCAGATAGGTACAATTATGAGTGAAGGATACAGGGATGGAGATAGCGTTCGCTGTGAGATTATTATTCATGATACAAATGCTTTGAAAAGTTGCGGATTGAAAGAGTTATCCCTTGGATACAGCCTTGATACTGATGATACTCCGGGAGTATATCACGGAGAGAAATACGATTGTATTCAGAAAAATATCGAAATCAATCATCTTGCACTTGTCGGAGAAGCAAGAGCGGGAGAAACTGCTCGCTTGAATATCGATGGCAAGGATGATGATACACAAATCTTAAAAGGAGGCAAAGTAATTATGTACAAACCTAATTCAAAAGGCCGCAGAGCTGATGAGGGCGAAGAGCTTACACCAGAAGAGATGGAAGCTGCTATTGCTTTATTCAAGGCTCAGAAAGCCGCAAATCAGGCAACTGGTGAGGGAGTTGATGGAGAAGATCCAGAGGAAACACCAGCAGCTAATCCGGAGGAAAATGGAGAACCGGAAAAGACACCCGTTGAAAAGGTTAAGGAGAATATTGACCGCAGAGATGCTGAGGGTGATGGTATGTCGCCAGAGGATATTATTGCAGAGCAGAAAGCAGACCTTGATACTCTCTTACAGGAGATTGACAAGATGCAGGCTCAGAGCGATATGAATGGCGATGAAGGAGAAGATGCTGGAGAGAAAGAAGAAACTGCTCCTACAGACGAAAACACAGATTCGGATGACGAGGGAGCGGGTGCAGAATGCGATCCGGAGAAACAGAAAGGAGTAAACATGGATTCTGTGGATAAAATTATTCAGGACCGCCTTGATGTGTGCCGAATGGCTGACCGATTAAACCTTGATGGAGTTGAAGGGCTTTCGGTAAGAGAAGGAAGAAAACGCATTATCAAGGCAGTTAATCCGAAGATGAATCTTGATGGAAAGAGTGACAGCTATATCAATGCAGCTTATGACATTGCAAAGCAGTCATTCCATGAGAGAAAGAGCACTAATGATCAGAGAGAGAGAATTGCAGCTGATAAGGTCCGCAAGGATGCAAAAGAGGTTAGTAATTCAACATCTGCTCGTAAGAAAATGATTGCGAATATGACAGGAGGTAGAAAGTAATGAGCACAGCAGTACAGACAAGTTATGGCTTTGGCTTTCCTAAAGGAGTGGCCGGCGGGCTGTTTGATTTATCAGCCCATGATGTTACAACAAGACAGGCGGAAGGTGATGGTGTTGCCTTTGGTCTTGGTGTTGTCGTTGGAACAAATAAAGGCACTGACGTAAAACTTCCGGCAACAGGTGCAACATCTGATGATTTTGAGGGTGTTGTAGTACACAATTCTGTTATGGTGGAAAAGGATATGGATAACAATGTTTCCATCAACAGCAAGCGTACAGTAGGCTGCCTTCATTTTGGAAGAATTTGGGTGCAGACTGGAGCAGCAGCTAAACCTGCATACAAGGAGAAGGTTTACTTAATTACGGATGGTGATGAGGCAGGAAAGTTCACAACATCTGCAGATTCAGTAACCAAGGTGGAAGTAAATGCTATTTTCCTTGGAGAAACTGATAATGGCATTGCAAACGCAGAGTTCAGACCGGGTGCGGTTGTGAAAGCTGCGGAGAAATAAGAAGGAGGTATTCACGAATGAAAGATTTTAACATGGATGATTACAGTGCATTAAAGGGTTCTACCCTTGTTAAGGGGCTTGCGGGAAGTGAGCAGCTTCGTTTTGATAGCGTTGAATCTGCAACTGTATTCTTTGCCAGAGAACTTGACCAGGTAAAGACAAAGACTTATGACAAGCAGTATCCGGAGCTCTCTGCATTGTCTTGCTTCCCTATCACTTCTGAGGTTAATGAGGGAGCAGAGACCACAACATATTACAGCTATGATATTACCGGTATGGCGGCAATCATTAACAATTATGCCACAGACCTTCCTAGAGTTGATGTACAGGGCGAATCCCACACTGCTTCTATTAAGTCTGTCGGTGACAGCTATGGTTACAATGTACAGGAAATGAGAGCTTCCAGAATGGCAGGAAAGTCTCTTGATGCCAGAAAAGGTGCAGCTGCAAGAAGAGCGTCAGATTATATGGTTAATAAGATTGCTTTTGCAGGCGATAAGAAACATAACCTCGTCGGCATTTTCTCTGATGGTACCGACATTCCTCTGTACACTTTGTCTGAGGTTGAAGTTGATGGAAAGAAGTACACAGACTGGGCACATAAGACTGCTGATCAGATTCTTGAGGATATCAATGGCATGCAGAAGTTTGTTGACAAGATTACAATGTCTATCGAAAAGCCTGATACATTAGCTCTTCCGTCGTACATTTACATGGATCTTTCAACAAGAAGAATTCCAGATACGGAGACTACTGTACTCAGCTTTATCAAAGACCATGCACCATACTTAAAGAACTTCGAGAGCATGGCAGAGCTACAGGATTCCGCTACTGATATCAATCCTACAGGAAAGAATGTTGCGTTTATGTACACGAAGGATCCGGAAAAGTTCAGTTTGGAAATTCCGCTTCCGTTCTACCAGTACCCATTGCAGGTACAGAAACTCGAGACAGAGATTCCTTGCGAAACAAGAACTGCTGGACTTATCATTTATTATCCGTTATCAATGCTTCTTGCATACGGAATTTAAGGAGGGAATGACATTATGAAGATTATCAATAAGTCGAGAAAGATTATCGGAATCAACGGAGAGCCGCTCCTTCCTGGAGCGGATTTAGAGTTACCGGAGGGAATGGAAACCCATCCGGTAATTTCTTATTATCTGGAGAAAGGAATTGTGGTTGACTCCCAGAATGTTTCCGCAGAGGAGAACACAGGTATTAGTGACCTTGATAGAGCTCGTATCGAAGAGGAAGCTATTGCAAAGTATAAGGCGGAGCAGGAAAAGGCAGCAAAGGCTAAGGAAGCTGAGATCAAAGCTGTAAAGACTATGAAGAAAGATGACCTTCTTACAAAAGCTGTAGGAATGGGACTTGAGGTAACGGACGATGATACCGTTGATACTCTAAAGGAGAAAATTGTAGCCGAACTCAGCAAGTAGGAGGTGACCATTATGGATGCCTTTGAAATTATAAAAAAGACCATGGGTGAGTTTGCAGATGTACCGGATGATACAGTACAGACTTTCATATCTCTTGCAGAGCCACTTATCAGCAAAAAGAGGTTTAGAAAGTTGTATCCGCAGGCTTTGGCATATTTAGCGGCACATAAAATGAAAATGTCTGGTTTAGGAAAGACAATCGGCATAGGAACGGTAGGGGACACCATTGGATTATCTTCTGTTTCAGAAGGTGAGACATCGGTGTCCTTTTCTAATAATCAGGCAGGAAACACTGCGACAGATTCGGAATTCGGATTAACAGTGTATGGTATGCAGTACCTTAATTTGAGAAAGCGCTGCATTGTCACGATTGTGTCGGCTGGTGTGGATTGTGGCGGTTAAGGTTAGAGAGAAAGTTACTGCAGATGGCAAGAAATTTCAGAAGATGTTGGAGGACCTTAATAAACTTGAGGTTCGTATTGGCATACAACAGGGGGTAGGCAGCGAGGATGGTGTTGATTTAGTTGATATAGCAATGTTCAATGAACTCGGCACTGTCCATATCCCGTCAAGACCTTTCCTGCGAGATAGCGTCGATGCCCATTCGCCAGAAATCAATGCCTTTTTGCAGTCAATGAGAACACAGCTGGTAAAAGGTGGCTCTGCTGAAGATGTACTAAAGAAAATTGGCGTGTTTCAGAAAGGTTTGATTCAGAAAGAAATCGTAAATGGTGATTTCGTTCCGAACTCACCGGAAACCATAAAACGAAAAGGTTCTGATAAACCATTGATTGATACAGGCCGTATGAGACAGTCGATTAACTATGTAATACAGGAGAAAGGAGGTTCTGACTAATGCCATTCTTTGGTAGTTCATACACATTGAGAAGGTATGGGGAAGACAAGATTATAGATGGCTATCCTACAGCCGGATATGAAGACATCCAAGTTATTCTTGATGTGCAGACTTTATCTGATGATGAAGTTATAGAGGCTGGTGGAAGCAGGGATGAGGAAATGTTGAAAACTTTTGGAGATTTCCCTGTTAGAACATCAAAACAGGAAGAATGCGTTAGGTCAGACCAGCTTCTGTATGATGGAAGATGGTTTGAATGCATGTCTTCTCGCCTAAGCAGGAATACAATTTTGAAGCATTGGACATCAACATTTAAGCTGATACCAGTCAGCGAGAACAAAGAGCCAAGCAATTCTGAAATGGAGGAAACAGAATGACATTTTCAGAGGTTAAGAAGTTCATTTACGAACTTGTTAAGCGGTATCATCCAGGAGCGATGGTGGTGTGGACGAAAACCAAAGGTGTAACACCTAAACCGCCATATATAACGCTTGGGTATAGTAATTTGAATAGGTCAGCTTTTCCTTTGTCAGACGATGAAAGAGAACATAGATATTACAATTATGATTTCACTTTTGAAATCAATTTATATACTGTTGGGAAAGAGGTAAAAGCTGGAAATGGAAGCTACTTTGAGAATACAGCAGTAGAAGATTTGGAAGAATTTATCAGATTTCTCGATTCGGATGGAATTACAGAAGAACTGGCTGAAAAGAATGTAACTATTGTTATGAATCCACCCATAAGAGATTTATCAGAACTGATCGGAGATACGAAATTCAATTATCGTTCCATGTGCGAATTCACGGTAACATTTGTCGGATTGGCTGATGGAAAGTATGGAGTATCTGGAATTCAAACAGTTCCGAATTCAAGCGGTGGAGGAATGAAAGAATTTGCAGAGGCAGAAACCTATGCAATAGAAGAAATAAGAATACAGGAGGAAACAGACAATGGCGATTAGAAATAATCTTGATGATATTGTTAATGTAGACATTGAGATTTCTACTCCGGGTTCAAGTGACGAAAGTTTCAACAATGTATTACTTGTTGTTGAAGGACCTGTTGTTGGAAAGAAATCAACTGACAATATCGGAACAAAAGTCATTAGTGTAGCGCAGACAGGAGAACTTGCGGACTATGGCTTTTCAACAGAATCACAGGCATACATTATGGCGAATGTGGCATTTTCACAATCACCAAAGCCAAGTCTTGTTTATGTTATTGCGAGACAGGTTGTGAGTGATGAAAGCGATCCTGTTACATATGAGAAAATTAGCGTTACTCTTGACAGGGCGAAAGAAGCTGGCGGATGGTATGGAATTGCTTTATCAAAAGCATTTCTTAATAAAGCAGATATTGAAGAAACAATCAAATGGACAGAAGCCAATAAGAAGATCTTTGGATTTACATTTGTTGAGCAGACTTTGCCAGTTAGCACAACGAATTATTTCCGCAGCTTTGCTGTCTATGGAGGTGGTGTTCCTGATGTTGAGGAAACACCGGACGAAAATTATTATATTTCGTTGGCAATGATGGCTAAGTGCTTTGGATATGATCCAGGAAGTGAAACATGGGGATTAAAACAACTGGCTGCGGTATATCCGTGCAAGTTATCGACTGATATGAAAAAATACTGTGATGGAAATTATGTCACATATTTTACAACTTATGCTAAAAAGAACGTCACAAGCTCGATGGGTGGCAAGGTGCTTGGAAACGAATGGATTGATACAATTCGATTCAGAGATTGGCTAAAGAATGACATGCAGGAAAGAGTATTTAATCTTCTTGTGTTGAACACGAAAGTGCCTTTTACTGATGAAGGTATTACTGCGATTGAAGGCAAGATGGAAGAATCGTTAAAAGTGGGGCAGAAAGTAGGGGGCGTTGCTCCGACTGAGTATGACGATGATGATAACGAGATTCCAGGATATACAATTATCGTACCTTCGTCTGCAAGTATGAGTGATGCAGAAAAGGCATCCCGACAGTTAACAGGCTGCAAATTTACAGCTAAATTAGCCGGAGCAATCCAGGTTGTAAATATCAATGGAAATCTTGTGTACGCATAGAAGGAGGTGAAGGTTAATGCCAAGAGTAACAACTTATAATCCGAAAAAGGTAACGCTTGCACTTGGAAACCATATTGCAAGCGGTTTTGCTGATGACAGCTTTATTGTTATTGAGCCTGCCGGCGACGGTAATAGTTATGTAGCAGGAGCGGATGGAGAGGTATGCGTAAGCGTAGATCCATCTTCTATTTACACAGTAAAGGTATCTGTTCTTCAGAACTCTAAGACTAACGCATATTGCAAGAAGATGTATGAGAAGATGAAGAAAAACGGAAAAGGATTTTTCCCTGTTACAGTAAAAGATCTCGTTGGAAATGAAAAATTCAGTGCTTCTACTGGTTGGATTACTAAACTCGCAAGCAAAACTTACGGAAAGGCTCAGAACAACCGTGAGTGGGAGATTGTGGTAGCTGATGGTGTAGAAAGTTAGGAGGTAGGATATGGCACGATTAAAGCAGCTTGAACCAAAGAAGGAAACGATTGGAGGTTTGAATTTTTATATCAGACCCTTTCCTGCTATGGTTGCCGCAAACCTTACGGGAGATTTAGCTTCGTTGCTTACCCCGGTCCTTGCGGCACTTATGCCACTTGTAGGCGATAGCGACAATGAAGGCGATGATGAAGATGGAGATTTGATGGACATTGATGTAAATGATGCGGCTGCTTCCATTTCAAAGAGTATGGAAGGATTTTCCGGTAGCAAAGTTGAATCGATGATGAAAAAATTGCTCATTGCTCACAAGAATGTGGTCGTTGAACTTCCTGTAATGGATGAGGACGATGTGGAAACAGGAGAGTATTCACAGGAAATACTTGATATGGATATCGTAAATGAGATTTTTTGCGGGGATGTACAGGACATGTTCATACTCGCTTTTTATGTTATCCGTTTGAACTTCAATGGTTTTTTCAAGAGACTCGCCGGCCCATCTGGGAAAGCAGGCGAGGCTATAGCGAAGAAGATGAGGAAGATATTGTAAAATACGGAAAACTTGACACCTCACAATTTTCCGAGCTGGAGTTGAGAATGTACATATTGATTAAAGCTAAATTAGCTTCAATGTTCGAGCTGAAGGAATATTACACCTTGGACGAGGCATTGAAGCTATATGCTTTATATCGTATGGACATGGATATTCAGAATGGAAAGGCTGAGGAAATGAGAGAAAGGAGGGAATAGCATTGACGATAAGAGATATTGCGGTTGCATTTGGTATTGAAGTTGATCAGAAAAGTGTCGGTGCTGCAGAGAATGCCATCAAAGGTGTAAAAAATATGGCTTCAAAGCTCTTAGGCGCTATTGGAATAGGTTTTTCAATTGCTGGCATTGCAAACTTAGCGGAAGCAGCGGCAGATGCAGAGGCATTAAAATCACAGTTTTCGCAGGTATTTGGAGATTTAGAGCAGGATGCTTCAGACAAGCTTGATAAGATTGCTGATGAAACTGGAGTAACCGTAAATAGAATGAAGGGCAGTTTTACCCAGATAGCCGCATTTGCAAAGACAACAGGAATGGAGCAGGCGGACGCATTAGATATTGCTGACAGATCCATGAAAGCCGTTGCGGATTCTGCCGCATTCTACGATAGAAGCATAGAGGATGTAACTAATTCCCTCCAGTCTTTCTTGAAAGGTAATTTTGAAAATGACGCTGCTCTTGGTCTTTCATGTACTGAGACAACGAGAAATACAGCCGCAAATGCGTTGTACGGAAAGTCGTTTAAAGACTTGTCGGAAGCGGAAAAACAGCTGACATTACTGCAGATGGTTGAGGATGCGAATAAAGCCTCTGGTGCAATAGGACAGGCGGCCAGAGAATCTGATACCTGGACCAATCAGCTTGGTAATTTGAAACAGAATGTGCAGGATTTGAAAGCGGCTGCTGGAAATGCGTTCTTAAAGCCGGCAGTAATGGTATTAAAACTGCTAAATTCCCTAGTATCCAAGGCAACTGTGGGGATGAAAAAACTGACATCAGAGACAGGAATCCTAACCAAAGCATTCAATGGTATGCATGCTTTAGTAAAAAGATTGAAGCCAGCTATTGATCGAATGATGCAGACCTTGCAGATAGGGGCTAAAAAAGGCATGGGAATGGTGAAAAATGTTATAGATAAACTTGGTGGAGTTGATAACGCTCTGAAGCTCTTGGCTATTATTGCCGGAGCTTTTTTTATTGTAATGAATTGGAGCAAAATCATATCTGGAGCAAAAGCATTTATTACATTACTTACAAAGATGAAAGGCTTATTCAGCTTGGCAAACCTAAAGACTTTGGCAATAGTGGCAGCGGTTGTTTTACTAGCGTTGATTGTTGAGGATTTCATCAATTTCCTTATGGGGAATGATTCAGTTATCGGCACGATTTTCGATAAGGCAGGCATTGGTGCAGATAATGCCCGGGAAGCCATTTTTAAAGCTTGGCAGAAAGCGAAAGAGTTCCTGCTTAATGTATGGGATTTTCTCAAACAAGCTGCCGGAATGTGGGTTGACACTGTTAAAGGATTCTTTGAGAGGCACGGAGAAAGTATAAAAGAGAACTTTATGAGAGCCTGGGGAATCATAAAAACTTTTCTGAGTGGAGTGTGGACATTCATATCACAGTTAGCTGCAACGATATTTGGTGGAACAGAAGATAGTATTGATGGTTCTACAACAAGCACAAAGGATAAACTATTGTCAGTATGGCAAGCTATTCTTGATGCTTTGTCAGCGGTTTGGGATGCTTTATATGAAGCTGGAAGTGCTGTATTCAATGCTATTGCGACTGTAATAGAAACTGTATTTGGATGGATCCAGACATTTTGGAATGCGTGGGGTTCTACGATACTTGCATGGTTTAAAGGACTGTGGGACAACTGCGGACAATTTATAAATGGATTCCTTGAAGTAATAAAAGGACTTGCGAATTTTATAAGTTCTGTATTCACAGGAAACTGGTCTGGAGCGTGGGAGGCTATCAAACAGATATTCTCTGGAATATGGAATATGATTGTAGCTTTCTTACAGCAGGCATGGAACACAATATCAACAGTTCTGACTATTGGATTAGGTGCTCTGCAGGCACTTTGGAACGCAATTTGGGGTGCAATAAGTGCATTTTTCTCTGGAATATGGAATGGAATAGTTTCGTTTTTGACTGGAATATGGAATACGATAACAAGCACTATTTCAAATGCAATCAATTCAGCTTACAACACGATAGTATCCGTACTGCAGTCTATATACAGTTTTTTTAGTAGCATTTTTTCAAATATAGCTACTTCGGTCAGCTCCACATTTAATAACATTGTGAGCGGAATTAAAGGAGCTGTTGGGAATATCAAGACTGCCATTGTTGATGGTTTTAATGCGGCAATCAGCTTTATAACAAGCCTTCCGTCAAAAGCTATTCAATGGGGTGCAGATTTCATAGGTGGCTTGAAGAGCGGAATTATGTCTGGTGTGCAGGGGATTGTGGATGCTGTGAAAGGCATTGGAGATAAAATCAAATCATTTCTGCATTTCTCGGTTCCGGACGAAGGACCATTAACTGATTATGAAAGTTGGATGCCTGATTTTATGGGCGGACTGGCCGAAGGTATCAGTTCAAACGAGGACACTGTTCTTGACAAAGTTAAAGGGCTTGCAGGCGGCATATCAACCCTTATGAAAGGAGCTACAGCTTCAGCCGCAACAGCAACTGGAAGTGCAGTAAATAACACAAGTAATACGACAAATGTGACACAGAACAATACCTTCAATAATTCTTACTCTGGCAGTGATGTACAGGCACAACAGAATGTATCGAAGGGCATGAAACAGTCGGCACAGGATGCCACAAGCTATATGGCTAAAGGGCTGGCATATGCAAGGTAGGTGAAAAGGAATGGCAAGAAATCTAAAACCGGTTAGCATTGCCGGAATAGAAGGGGATGCTCTTATCAGCGAGGATATCAGCTATTCTGCTGACATTCCTGAGTATCCTGTTGAAAATGGTTACAATGTATCAGACACAGTTATATTAAAACCTATTCAGTTAAGCATCACTTTATATATAAGTGATAGCCCGGCTACATGGAGAAATCGCAAAGGACATAGTCCTTCTGCGGGCAGAACCAAGAAGATATGTGAGAAGTTTGAGAAATTGTATTTTCAGAGAAAATTGGTAAAGGTTGTCACTACAGACAAGATATATACCAATATGGGAATCACATCGATGTCAATTTCTCATAGTTCGGAAATTGGGTATGCACGACAGATACAGTTTTCATTAAAGAAAGTGTATGTAACCAAAAGAAAAACGGTTCACATACCTAAATATATTTTGCAGAGTGGAGAATCGAAGAAAAGTGCAGGAAAAGCGACAACATCATCCAGCAGTTCAAATTCTTCGAGTTCCTCATCGAGCAGATCCGGCGGTTCTGGAAGCTCTGGCAAGTCGAGCAGCGGAAAGAAAGGCTCAATATTATATAACATTGGAAAAAAAGCAGGATTTTTGTAGGAGGTGGGTAAATGCTATATATTACGGTTCCAGATATGAACGATAGCGTATCGTCCTTAACGATTGCAGATAAAGAATATCTTATCCGCTTTACCTATAACGGAACAGGAGACTTTTGGAGCTTTGGATTATTAGACACAAACAACAATCCGATTATTTCTCCTACGAAGATGGTACCTAATTTCCCACTCACTCATTTTATGAATTTTACATCATTGCCAGATGGAATATTTGGTGTATTGAGCGAGGAAAAAAGACTTACGAGAGAATCCTTTAATAATGGGACAGCCGAATTTGTTTTTATACCATGGGATGAATGGGAGGATTAGCATGGCTCAAGAAAATTTTATCAGAAGATATCTTATGAAGGCTGGAAAAATGGGGCATAACGGATTTCAAATCGGTCAAACTTCAACCGAGAATCCTCATGCATTGCATATAAGTTTCAGTATTGAAAAATCAACATCAGAAACTGCCAATACAGCCAAGGTACAAATATGGAATTTATCCCCTGCCAATCTCAGCATCCTTGACACGAAAGATTGTGTAATTGAATTACAGGCGGGATATGCCAATCACATTGCATTGATTCTAGCAGGAAATGTCGTTACATCGTCAACAGAGATGGATGGGGCTGATAGAATGACAGAGTTGGAGGTTGTGGATGGAAGGGTAGCCTTGAGAGACACTTATGTGGAGATATCTCGCTCTGGACGAGTTGATAGTAAGGAAGTATTTGATGAGATTGCAGGCGCTATGGGAGTATCGGTTATATACTCAAAAGGCTGCAAGTTTAAAGTTTTACCACATGGCTTCAGTTTTGTTGGTCCCGCAAAGACTGCACTGAAGAAATTGTGCAAGACATGTGGTCTTTCTTGGTCTATTCAGAATTCTGTTCTACAGATAAGAAAGCCGAATGAACCTATAACAACTAGGGCATATCTTTTAAGTTCCGATACGGGACTGTTAGAGGTACCTAAGCGCATAACAATTTCATCAGAGAGCGATGATTCCAGCAGTGGAAAAAGCAACAGTCAGATAGGCTATGAGGTCAAGTATTTTTTAAATGGAGCAATCGGTGTGAATGATTATGTAAGATTAGAAAGCGACAAAGTACGAGGCTATTTTAGAGTCTATAAGCTGACGATTGATGGAGACAACCTTGAGGGCGATTGGATATGTACAGCCCAGCTTCTGGAGGTGAAATAATGTTACAAGAATTTGTAGAACAGGTTGAAAAAACAGCACGGTCAGTAATGGAAGAGATGCACACTGCAATACCAGGAAAAATAACTGCGTTCAATGCAGGAACAGGCTTTGCTACTGTAAAACCTTATGGAACATATACAACTGATGCCGGCAGAAAGATGTCATATCCAACAGTTACAGAGGTTCCAGTTATCATTCCTCAAAGCCCAATGAATGATATTTATATTGCATTCCCGATAACAGCAGGAATGGATTGCCTACTCATAGTTTCTGAACAGGAACTGGACGCATGGATTGGAGGCGGTGAATCTGAAAATGACATTCGTTTTGACTTGACAAGTGCAATAGCAATTCCGGGACTGCTTAATAAGGGAAGTGCGGCACTGAGAGAGGCATGCAACAAAGAAAGCATAATATTACAGAATGGAGATTCTAAGTTATCTATAAATAAAGAAAACGTGGAAATAAAAGGAAACCTGATTGTGAGTGGCGATGTAAAAGCAAAGAATGTATCTCTTATAAATCACACTCATACAGGTGTGCACGGAGACACATCAAAGGCAAAATAAAGAAGGAGGCGAGGAAGTGGATATATTGCTTGACAGTAATGGTGACTTGGCATTCAAGGGAACAGACATTGTCCTTGCCAATTCTGTTCGTCAAAAGATAAAAATTCGGTTAAAGTGGTTTTTTCAAGAATGGAGATGGGATGATGAAGCTGGTGTTCCATATTTTGAATATCTTTTTGTGAAAAATCCAGATATAGACCAGATTAAAGAATTGATAGAAGAACAAATTTTCAATGTAGATGAAATTACGGAAGTTAATGATGTATCTATAGAAATTGATAGCTTGAAAAGGTCGGCAGTAATCCGATACGAAGCTGTTACAGATGAAAAAACATATAAGGAAGAGGTGAAGATTGGTGGCTGAATATGGAATTACAGATAAAGGATTTGAGATTAAAAGATTGGATGAAATATTGGAGGAGCTTCATTCAGAACTTTCTGGAAAATTTGGATTTAACACCAGATTGGATCCTCAATCATTTCTGAATGTACTAATAACAACATACGGCGGACAAATTTCCGAGCTTTGGGAAGTGGCGCAGGCCAGTTATTATGCAAAATATCCGTCTACAGCTGAAGGAGTAAGCCTTGATAATGCTGTGCAGTATGGTGGCATTCGACGAAGCCCTAATAAATACAGTTATTACACATTGCATTGTACAGGTGATGATGGAACGGTTGTAAGACAGGGAGCTACAGTTGCGACAAATACAGCACCGCAAGCTAAACTGGCGGCTGTTTCAGAATTTGTTATAACAAGGGAATCTTTCAACAGGGTATCAATAAGAGTAGCAGCTCCTGTTACAGGGGCTATATATTCTGTATCAATAAATGGTGTCCAATACAGTTTTACGAGTGTGTCCGATGACGAATTATCAATTATTGAAGGACTGAGTAAAGCTGTAAACCCAGATGGATATAAGGTATCTGTGAATGAAAGCAATATTACATTGGATGTGGTCAGCGAATCAGCATCAAGGAGTGGAATACTTGTACTTTCTGACAATTTAACAACAGCAAGCGTTACCACTCTTGCTGATTTTGCGACTATAGATTATGGAAAACTTATATTCCCTAACGGAACGATAACAATCATGATTACAAATATTAGCGGGTTTAATGCTGTTGAGAATTTGATTGCACCTACATACGGAAGACTACAGGAAACGGATGTAGAACTTCGACATTCATATTTGGCAAAATCGGCTATCCGCTCTACAAGAATGATAGACAGTATTTGTTCTCAGTTAATAAATAATGTTCCAAATGTAGAAAGTGCAACAGGATATGAGAACGATACGGACGATACAGACGAGGAAGGAAGACCTCCGCATAGTGTTGAAATAATAGTGGATGGCGGAGATGAAACAAGTATTGCAAGCATTATTCTGGATAAAAAAGCTGCTGGCATTCAGACTTTTGGTTCTATTACTGTTAATGTTGCAACAGAGTATGGAGATTCCATTCCTGTAAGCTTCAATAGACCGGAATACATTTATGTTTGGATGAAAGTTACATTGGATGCGGATAAATCATATCTCCCTACAAATTATGCAAACTTGGCGATAAATTCAATTGTCAAAGATGCTTCCAAATTACAGGCAGGTGACAATATGTTGTCACAGACATTCAATGATGGAATTTATTCGGCAGTGGGTGGTGTGACTTATGTAGATATTAAATGTGCTGCCACAAAAGACAAAGAGCGTATTCCGACCAGCGATGAATACACAAAGGTAAATATAAAAGTTGAAAGCAGACAGAAGATTGTGGTTGTAGATACGAGAATTGAGGTGGTGTATAGTGGACATTCTTGATAAATGGTTGGATGATTTACCGCAACAGTTTCAAGGAAAGAAATACATAGAAGCCCTTATTTCGGTGTTCGCAAAGCAATTAGAGGATTTATATAAGGTATTCAAACAGCTTGATGCAGAGACAGATTTAGATAGTGCTGTTGGTATGAATTTGGATATGGTCGGAGATATTGTGACACTTACACGAAAAGAAGCTGGTGTTCTTGCAGGTATTGATGTTGAAGATCCTGTTATTAGCGATGAGAGGTACCGCCAGTTCTTAAAGTATCAGATGCTGGTTAATACAAATGAATGTACCTATCATGACCTTATGGATGGATTGGCATTATTATGGGATGTATCTCCGATTTATTACAGAGAGGATCCGGCTCTTCCTGCCGTGATTATCCTCACAATGCCATTTCTTACACCGGGCGGAAAAGTTGTTACATTGGGTGAAGTTCCGATGGTAAAGCCGGCAGGAGTCAGAATTGAATTCGAGTATTATATTAAGGCTATTGTTGAGGTAGCCTTTAATTTTTGGATATCATCCTATGAAGTACCGAGATGCAACACTATTGTTTGCGGCACACACCCAAAGAGAGCAACACTTGGAACTATAATTGAAGTTCGCTGTGAACAGGATGTGAATGCCCTGATAGCAGCTTTTGAATCAAGCAAAACAGGTACAATTCGGATAGGCGGAACTGCATATAATGCGACACTTGGACAATTGCTTAAAAAGGATATAGAAATTGAGATTGACAGCAACCTACAAATCGTAGACTTTCTGCAGTCTGGACAAAGTGTGGCAGGATTGAAGCCGAATAAGGCAAAGAAGGGAATGATAATTCCGAAAGATATTCTTATCGATGGAAGCACATATTTACAGAAATACAACATGCCAGCTTCTGGCCGTCAAACATCTGGCGGTGGAGTGCTGGCTGATTCTTTATCCGTGGATGTTCAGAGCGGCATACAAGCTGAGGAAAATATAATGCTTGGAACATCAACCGAGATATATGCCTCTCCAGAGCACAAAGCTGGTAAAGCATATAAGACGCTTGCTGTTTCATCATCAGAAACAGAGGCAGATGTAAATGTATTCATTGCTTCGGCTACCATCAGGCGATGTGGAACCAGAAGCTGTGGAAATAAAGAATAGGAGGTAGCAAGATGGGATTCTGGGAAAAAGATTTTCTAAACAGAAGACGGCAGGAATGGATGGAGTCTATTCATAAATTCCAGTACCAAGTAAATGGAAATTGGTATGATGCCAAAATCAATAGTAAGAAAATCACAGGCAACAAGATTGTTTTTATTGTAAGTTTGCTCACCACTCCCAAGACAGCCCACACAATTACCGGAATTCGCCTTTGGGACATTACCGGTCGCATTTGTGGAGGACTGGAAGTTGCCGTTAAAAGGACGGCAAATCAGGGTGTGTTAGCTAAATTTGAATTTCCAATTTACGAGAAAGGAGATGAATAGGGATGAATGTATTACCAGAATATTTGGAAGGCAACAGAACTGGCTCATACACGCCAGAACAGTGGCTTGACGAAGTAAAGGACAAAAATTCGGACGAGATTATCCAGGAGGGAACTCCAATGGATGCCGAACACTTCAATCACATGGAGCAGGGCATTCATAACAACTCGCTTATGTTAGCTCTTTTGTTAGAGAATGTAAAGCATACTCAGCAAAGCGTAGAGTCTGTTGATGGTGAGGAACTCGAAGTTACATTGACCAACACGAAGGATTTCTATTTTAATAATTCTGTTAAGACTGTGGCGCTTGCAAATATGCGTAGCACATTGGATTATAGGGTTATCACAGAAGTACAAGGCAATCCTGTAAATGTTGGCGATGTGGTTGTCTATGATAAGCAGGTGAATGGTTTTAAGATTGCTTTTACAGGCAGTGCTAAAAGTGTGACTGTTCGCTGCTTTGTACAGGGAGGAGGTACGGTGTAGTGGCAAATATCATTATTCATAGTGACGAAAGAAAAGCTGAAACAAACAGAACTCTTCGTGATTATGGTATCAATCCGGAACATGCAACCAAAGCACAAAGAGATATGGCTGATTGCGTAGCCCAGAAGACAGGCGAAGCCTGCAGAGAATTAAGGAGGTATGACAGATGAAAGTCGTAGAGGTAAATGTTGGAAAGAAAATTGAGTACAGTGTATCGAAAAATAAGATTACATTTGCTGATGAACTGATGCTCAATTGCGAAAAGTTGGAGAGAGATAATGATGAATGTGTTGACATTTGCATTGCAAAGAATGGGATGATTACTTCTGGCCAGCTTGGTGAAAAGTATGCAGCACAAATTGAGATTCCAGCAAGGCAGTATGTTGAAAAGGAAGTTCCTAATCCAGACTATGATCCTGATGTAGAAAACAACAGCGAAACAATTATGGAAAGAACCCCTGTTCCATTCAATATGGCAAATGTTACGCTCAAATTATATGCAATCGAATAAGGAGGACTATTATGGGAAATTATGATCAGATGGCAGCTGCGGTAAGCGAGCTGTCAGGCGGAAAAAATGTGGTATTACTGGATGACATCGGAATGCCATCAATTTATGTAAGAATTCCAAAAGGAAAAAATTCAGAGCTTGTAAGCGGTCTTAGCGATAATGTTCATTATGCGTTTAATGTGGACAGTGTCGAGAAGGCCGCTTTTTATTATTCCAAGTATCAGAATATTATTGTAAATGAAAGGGCATATTCTCTTGGACACAGAGATCCTGCAAATTCCATAAATTGGGATGCTGCAAGAAAGGCTTGCGAAAATAAAGGAGCGGGCTTCCACCTTGCAACAATGGCAGAGTGGGCTTATATTGCTCTCTGGTGCCGCAAGAATGGCACTATGCCACATGGAAACAATAATTACGGAAAAGATTCGGCTTATACACATGAACACGGCGAGGAATCTTCAAAGGATAGCGGAAAAACTGGAAGATGTTTCACAGGTTCTGGACCTGTAACATGGAACCATAACCATCACGGAGATGGCATTTGCGACTTAAACGGAAATGTATGGGAGTGGAATGCAGGCATGCGTCTTGTTGATGGAGAAATCCAGATCATTCCATACAATAATGCAGCGATGGGTAGCAAATGTGATATGTCGGCATCCTCTACTCTCTGGAAAGCAATTAAGGCGGATGGCTCGCTTGTAGAACCTGGAACAGCTGGAACATTAAAGTGGGATTGGGTATCTGGCAAAATTCAGCTTACTTCTGGTGCGATTACATATAAGACTGATAGCGGTGTCGGAGGACAGTATAAAGATATGACACTTGCAAGCGGGCTTACTGCTCCAGAAATTGCAAAGATGTTATTGCTCTACCCAGACGAACCAAACGGAGATTACGCAGGTGATTATCATTGGTTCAACCCTGTTGGCGAGCGTTTGCCGCTTTGCGGGGGCAGCTGGCACCATGGTGCCGGCGCTGGTGTCTTCGGCTTGAACCTCTACAATCCCCGCTCCGATGCGCGCTGGTACCTCGGTTTCCGCTCCGCTTTTGTTGATCTGTAATCTGTTGCACTGTAATCTGACTGAGGCTGCGATAGCAGCCTCTTATTTTATTTTTTACCTTGCAATAACGAAATACGATATAAAATAACAAATAAATCCGAAGCAGAACTATGTGTGGTAGAATGGAAAAAAATATGGTATAGAGGGACTTTATGGAGGAATTAAAGATATTACAAAAGACCTTCGATATGATGAACTATGCTTATCCTGCATTGGCACAATATCCAAAGGGCGAGAAATTCGCCCTTGTTGTGGATATAAAGAGGTGCATGGATGTTATGTTGGAGAGGATTATCGAGGCCAACAAAAAGTATTATAAGAAAACTACACTACAGGAATTAGATGTAGAAGTGGAAAAGTTAAAGGCATATGTCCGATTGTCATATAACTTAGGTTTTTTACCTCCGAAAAAATATGAACAATGGTCCGGTCTGGTAGTTGAAATTGGCAGAATGGTAGGAGGCTGGATAAAGAGTGTAAGCAAGTAGGGTACGGAATACTGCGTTTGCCGATTTGCGGGGGCAACTGGAACAATGGTGCCAACGCTGGTGTCTTCAACTTGAACCTCAACAATCCCCGCTCCAATGCGAACTGGAACATCGGTTTCCGCTCCGCTCTGCCTTCAAGTCAGATGCTGCAGACCTAATGGGTGTGCAGTCAGTACAGAGGTGTAAAGGATTCCGTCTCCTTTGCTCTCGCAAAAAAATGTAATGGGCATGAATGCCGGTAGTAGTATAAGCGAATCCCGCAATGCTCTGAAAGGAGATAATATGTCCATTAAAAATGTGTATGCTCAAATCGTATCTTTTGATAATTTGCTACAGGCTGAGAAAGATGCCCGAGCAGGAAAAAGATATGAAAATGAGCAGCTTGCATTCTGGGGGAACCTGGAAGACAATATACATTCGATAGCCGAAAAACTTAAATGCCATAATTATCCGCCAGACATATACCATCATTTTTATGTGTATGAGCCAAAATTGCGAAAAGTAATATTTTCTGATTACACAACAAAGGTAATTCAAAGGGCAGCATACAATGTACTCAATCCTATAGTTTGTAAAGGGATGATTAGTGATACCTATTCCTGCATAGAAGATAGAGGACAACTTAAATCTATGCAGAGATTAGCAGGGTGGGTTGATTTTGTAGAGAAAAGCGGTGAACGTTGGTACTATCTGAAAATGGATGTGGAGAAATTCTTCTATCGAATGGATCATGAGGTGCTTATGAGCATAATCCGGAAAAAGATAGGGGACAAGGAAGCGGTTAGATTCCTTGAACATTATGTGTGCCATGCTTCCAGAGCATTTGGACTTCCGCTTGGAGTAAAGTCACCACTGGAAATATCGGATAAAGAAATGCTGTGGGATGTAGGGATTGCCATAGGTGGCGGATTGTCACACATGTATGGCAATATGTATTTAAACCCTATGGATCAAATGGCAAAGAGAAAAGAGGGCATACAGTATTATATTCGTTATATGGATGATGTGATTATTCTATCGACGGACAAGGAGCTGCTACACAGGTACAAGAATATGTTTTCTGATTTTTTAGGCGATGTTCTGAAACTTCGATTAAATAATAAAACAGCAATTCGACCTGTCTCACATGGCATGGAGTTTGTTGGTTATACTATTCGCCCTTTTGATGTTCGATTGAGAAAAAGTACAAGCCTTAGAATGAAAAGGCATTTGAAAACAATACAGGAGCTTTATCGTGATTATGAGATAGACCTTGATAGAGCCCGCTCCACTCTTATGAGTTATAAGGCCTTGATGGACCATTGCGACTGCAGGGCTTTGGAAAAGAAAATATTTGAGGATTTTGTTCTTACGCACAATCCGAAGGAGGCTGATACAGACAATGGATGAAGACAATATGTTGGAACTGCTCGAACTTTATATGGATATGGTTGAAAAACAGGATGAAATCATATACCGCCTTGGAAAAATCGTAGCCAGACAGGCAACGGATATTCAACTGTTGAAAAATGACAGGGAATTTTCGGACGATAAACTGACGGAGGATACAGCAATTGTAGATGAAGTTATCGGGCAGTATAACGATATGAAAAGCGAATTAGAGCCGTAAGGCTCTTTTTTTATGCCCTTTGGAAGGAGGTGAGAGAACAATGGAGGATCCAATTACAAGAGCTGAGTATGAAGAATACCAAAAGCGAATGGAGCAGGAAGACCACAGGCAGAACCGACGGATTGAACAGTTGGAGGAAAATACCAAGCAGATCAACGCTCTTACGGTATCAATAGAAAAACTGGCACAGAGTGTTGAAAGCATGGTTAGGGAGCAGGAGGCACAGGGGAAACGTCTCGTGTCTTTGGAAAGCAAAGATGGAGAAATGTGGAGAAAAGTCGTTGGTTATGTAATAACTGCGGTAATAGGAATTGTCCTAGGATTTGCATTTACGCAAATTGGAATGTAACTTTAGTTGAGATTATTTATAGGAGGAATCATCATGAACATGGAATTTATTATTGCTAATGCGTCACAGTTACTTGTTGTAGTTGCGGTTATCTGTACACTGATTTCTGTAATTACAGAGTTCACAAAGGAGATTGGTATTCTTAACAGAATCCCTACATCTTTGCAGGTCTTAATCCTGTCAATTATAATTTGCGTCACAGCCTTTTTTGCATATATTTCATATGCGAAAATCACCTTCGTGTGGTATTACCTTGTGGCTGTAATTTTTGCTTCATTTATTGTTGCTATTGTTTGCTGCAAAGGTTGGGAATATCTGATTACTATTTGGAAAAGGTTCTATAAGCCGGAGGATAAATGAGAACGGTGATTATGGTCTACATAATCATTGCAATTTTAGGATTCGCAGCAGGAATGATTTTGCTTTGCAGAGCGATGTATAAATCTATATCCAAAAGACACACAGAGAAGATACCGGGGATAGTAATATTCCCGGTATTTCTTGTGTTAGCCTCAATAACATGGCCGCTGTGCCTCCTTGCACTTTTTGTGCTGACCATAAAAGAATTGGATAATGAACAAAATAACTATGATCAAAGAGATTTGTAGGAGGAACACATGAAAGAACAGGATTTTATTCAGAAAATATGTGGATATGCGATGAGTGATATGAAAGAGAACGGAGTTCTTGCCTCTGTCACGATTGCTCAGGCTATTCTTGAAAGTTCCTGGGGTACATCTGAATTGGCGGAGAAAGCTAATAATTACTTTGGTATGAAATGCTCTTTGAGCAGCAACTCATGGGGAAGTGTATGGGATAGAGTATCAAAATACACCAAAGTCACAAACGAGCAGGATGAAGCCGGAAAAACCAATACTATCAAAGCGGATTTTAGGGCATATCCAGATATAGAAATGAGCATAAAGGACCATTCGCTGTATCTTGTTGGTGCTATGAATGGCACGGAACATAGATATTGCGGTATCGCAAATGAAAAAGACTACAGAAAAGCGGTTGAAATCATTAAAGCTGGAGGATATGCCACAGATATAAATTATGTGTCTAAGATTTGCTCAATCATAGAGAAATATAAATTAACACAGTATGACGAAATGGAGGAATTGAATATGGGAATTGAAATCAGAAAGCAGATTGCAACGAATAGTCCATGTAATAAAACGGGAGATGAAATTACTGTAAAGGGCTCTATGTTACATAGCGTAGGGTGTCCGCAGCCTAAGCCAGAGGTATTCGCAAAGATTTGGGAGACTTCTACAGGAGCCTGTGTTCATGCAGTTACAGGCGCTGACGCTTATGCGATTCAGTGCTTACCTCTTTTCCCAGAGAGAAAAAAGGCTAGAAGAGGATGGCATGGAGCAAGTGGAAAGAATGGCAGTGTCAACAACACGCATTTATCTCTTGAAATGACAGAGCCGGCTACAATTAAGTATGTTGGAGGTGCTACATGGATTGAGACAGGAGACGGAAGCAATACCAAGCGACATGTCCTTGCAACATATGCGAATGCAGTACAGGTATTTGCTAAATGGTGCAAGGAATTTGGATTAAACCCATTGGAGGATGGTGTAATTATCTCACATCATGAGGGAAATCAGAGAGGCATCGCAAGCAATCATGGAGATGTTGAGCACATTTGGAATAAGTTTGGACTTACTATGGATCAGTTTAGAGAGGATGTTAAGAAAGCCATGGGAGGACAGGCAATTGACACAGTGCCAGATGCACCAGTAGATAACAGAAGCGATGATACAAGTTCACAGGCTGTCAATCCTTTGAGTGGTTCTGTGAAGATTATTTACACGGGGGATGATGGACTTAATGTAAGAAAAGCACCTTGTATATTGGACAAGTATGTTGATCATGTTGAACACGCAGGCACATTCACTGTGGTTGGTATATCAGCAGATGAAAAGTGGTACAAGTTAAAGAGCGGGCTTTTTATCACAACCATACCTGAATATGTATCATTCAAAGCAACACCGGAGCAGAAGCAGCAGACAGCAGGCACAGGATATTACAGAGTAAGAAAGAACTGGGATGATGCGGGCTCACAGATTGGAGCATTCAAGAATCAGAACAATGCCATTGAATTATGCAAGCAGAATAGCGGATACAAGGTATTTGATAATGATGGCAATGAGATATATCCTTGCATCAAAGATGATGGTACTCCTTTCAAGTTCCAGGTAACAATTCCTGATCTCAGAATCAGAAAAGGACCAGGAACTACCTATGATTACTGGAAGAAAAATGGAAGTCCGGAATATACTGGTAAAAATGTATTTACAATCATTGATACAGCTGAAGGCCCAGGAGCTAAAATTTGGGGATTATTAAAATCGGGAGAAAAAGACAGAGACAGATGGATTTCTCTTGATGAAGATTATGGAAACAGACTGTAATAGTCAAGACGGTCAGTTGCTCCATAACCTATACCGATAAGATATAACACAATCCGCTATAAAATAACAAACGACACAAAAAGATGTCAGAAAATGCTATTTTATAACGGAAGGAGCAACGACGTATGATAAGAATTTTACTATCTACAAAGCTCGGCGAAATGAAATGGAGTCAGGCGGATCTGGCCAGGGCAACCGGAATCAGGCCCAACACCATCAGCGAATTGTACCATGAGTACACAGATAGGGTGAATTTGGAACACCTCGACCTAATATGCGAGGCTCTACATTGCGAACTCGATGAACTGATTGTTAGGGTGCCAAATGATTATGCGAAGATTACCCACACCAGATCCGGCTCCTTGATTTCGTCAGACAAGTAGTGCTGCAACACTGCTGTCATAGAGAAAGACGTTCAAGGACCGAACGTCTTTTTTTATACCACAATATTTATCTGCATTCAATGGTATTTCTATCCAATGAATTCTCAAATAGTGTTAAATCAAAATTGTTATCAATGTATCCCTGCCGGATGGTTTCTATGTAGGTCAAAGATGGTCTTCCGGGTGTACGCTGTTGGTTCATAATATAGACCATAGCTCTTTTCTTTTTCCCACCAATATCAACCATTACATTCTGCTTATAATAATATCGGGGATATCCTTCATATATATCTAATCTTTTCTCGTCTTCTGGTTCAATATTCCATAGTAGAACAGGAACATATGAACCATGCTTTTTGGCTATTGTTGCGTGCGAATTGGTTGCACTGCCTCTATATAAAAGTTCCCAGTTAGTTAATTGTCCAGTGCCATAAATACTCGCAGAGGGGCATCTATAAGCCATCTGCTTTAAGTTGAGATTGCTTCCGTATGCTACATATAATTTTCCCATATTATTCTCCAATCTCCCCGTTGTGCCGGTAGGTCAGCATTTTTTACTAAGCTGCTCGACAAGTCATTCCGGCAGCTTTTTTAAGTGGTGTCATAAGATGAAGCCTGCATGTTTTGAATTCGTCTCCATAAAGTCCAAGGCGGTGAGGGAGGATATTTCTCATAATTGTAACTTTCTGTTCTGGTGTGTATCCATCCATTGAACGGAATACAATTTTTTCTTGTGAAGTAATAGCCCATGCAGATACCGCCAAACAAAACTGTATGTAGGCCTTGATTTTTCCTGCGTGGAGTGTGCTGTTGAATAGTCTGAATTCCACAGTACCCTTGGTGAAGAAAGAATGGAGATTTACTCCATGATATCTTGTAGCATTGTAGTGCTGATGATCGATTCCACCGCAATAACCATCATTGGCTCTACTATACCAGATTTCTTCGGCTTTTTCTTTTGTAAGATTCTTATCCTTTTTCATGGCATCAAGTAGCGTTTTGTTAAGTTTGTGGCACCAGTTACTCTCACGGTCTCCGATTTGGAGTGCTTCGTAAATCAGATCCTGTCTGGCTGTCATAAAGTTAACTAATCTTCTAAGAGATACTGCTGTATGGTTTGCACCATCGACATGGATATGAATACCGCAACTGCTATGAGCCTTTGCTCCGTTCTCTCGGAGTTTTCGTATGATGTTTTGGAGAAGTTCAATGTCGGAATAATTGAGTGGCGGTGTTACAAATTCGACTCTGTATTCATCAAGAGGCTCGCTTGTACCATCGTTTCTTATTGCTTCAATAGATGAATCTCTCATAATTTTCCATTTGCGAGCTGCCTGATCAGCAATTGTACGTGTGTGGTAGCAATTTGATTCTGGATGAGAAGGTGTTGTTCCAAGAACTTCGGCAACGAGACGAGCTGCTTTTTCTCTTGTAATACCTGTCATTTCTACTTCAACCCCGAATAATTGATTTTTTAACATATATTTGTCCTCCTAAATTATATTTCTGTTTTATTGAACTTTTATTCTGTTTCTATGAATATATTACCATATGTACATCCAGTGTCAATGCTTTTTTCTAATATTATGAATATTTTTTCTGAAAAAGCAGAACAAAAAGTTGACAAAACAGAAAAACAAATTTATAATAAAACAGAGGTGATTATATGGTTGATGAAGAATTGAAAGAGCGATACAATCAATCGGTTGTCGAACTCAAGGAAGCTCTTAAAAGAGATCGTGTGTTTGGTTGGATTTACCAAAAGATGATTTTGATAATGGATAAATTAGAGGAAATTTTGCGAAAGACAGGAGGAGAAAGAAGATGATTTGCTATGACCGACTGTGGAAAACACTAATTGATAAGCACTTGAAAAAGACGGAACTTCGGGATAAAATAGGAATCAGTAATGCTACATTAGCAAAACTTGGTAAAAACGAACCTGTCAATCTCAAAGTTATAGATGCTATATGCCGGGAACTTAATTGTGATGTTGAAGATGTTTTGGAGATAAAACATTAAATTTAAGGAGGTATTATGTTCACTGAACAGGACAATAAGGTGCATTTTGATAAATCTGATTTAATTGTTCCGGTTGATCCTTCTCCGTTTTGGACGATGCCCCAAATCATAATGGTTAATCCAGATGTTCAATTGATAGGAGAAAAAAATGATAATAAAGGCACAAAACGAAAAACTATATGATATATACACTGTATCGACTAAAGAGAATAAAGTATGTTGTCAAGATAATGCAGATAGACGAAGAAAAGTTATTTTGGGAGAATACCAAAATGACGGCAGAGCATATGAAGTATTTAATGAAATAATGAATTGCATAATGGGGTATTATGAAATGCCAATGCATTAAGGAAAATATGTAGTAACAACACTGGATGATGTTCTCGTGATGTTAATAGAGAGGACAAATAAAAGTAATGAAAGTAAACATCAATAAAATGTATAAAAATAAGAGAAAAATTGACGATGAACGTACACAGAAATGCTGTTACGAAATCGAGTTTGAATAAATCGAGTTGCTTAAAAAAGCCAGTGTTTATGCGGGTTTCAGCGATTTCGATTAGTCTTTTGATAACAAATTGATAACAGTCATAGCAAGTGCCATTATTCTTGTTATCCAGTGGTTTATGGGTAACGGAACAATTAACAGGTGGCTTGCAGACTAAAGTTCGGAGCTTGGCTCTGAACAAATTCCATATTATAAACTAAGCCCTTAGCTGTGGTTAATAACCATAGTTAAGGGCTTTTTTGTCGTTGCCAAAGCATCTGTAGGGAGCTGCCAGTGGCAGGTCCTGTAGGTGCTTATTTATCTTTCAAGTGGTCTTTGAATGCTTCCACGAGAGCGTCACTTAATTCCTGTGATGGAACTTTTGCCCAACGCTGTGTGGTGTCGAACTCTGGATAATGGTAACGCCAGTTATCGTATTCTTCTCTGTTGATTTCTTCGGAAGATAGCTTGTCTGCCTGTTCTTTCCAAGCATACAGCATTTTGAGGAGTTCATATGCTTCTCTGCCTTTGTCCTTGTTGACCTTTAAGCATACCTCTCCGTCTGCTTCACTGACAGTAAGACCGTAAATATCTTCAAGGGTAAACAGAGTGTGCATAAGACCGATATAGCTGTCTATGTCAGGAACATCAAGAGCCTGTGGAGAAACATCAAGCACCTGTGCCAATGCATTTGTAAGGTCTGCTTTCGGTTTGCGTGTACCAGTTTCGTACTGTGCCAAACGCACATCAGCACTCTTTTCTGGAAAACCGATTGCTGTACCGAGATACTTTTGTGTCATACCACGCATTAGTCTGAAAAAATGTATTCTTTCGCTGATAGCCATAATGATACGCTCCTTTTATATTTAGTGAAATAAGTATAGCAGAAATGTTTAGTGGAAGTCAAGAAAAACCGAAACAAAAATGTTTAATATTTTCTTTGCAACCACTTGACAATAGCAAATATGTTTAGTAAAATAAATTACGAATTAAACAAATATGCTTAATGCGACAACTGAATGACCGTCCGAAAAGCCAAACCGCCAAGACCTCGTCGGAGCAAGTTCCGTATCGTTCGCTTGTGTGCAAGCACAAAAGCTCATTCGCTGCACTGCTCCTCCTCTTCCCCAAAAGTCTCCGACTTTTCGGGAACCCCTATACGAGCGAGCGCCTGATGTACTGCGGTGCATTGGGACAGCACAGCGCCTGCCGACAAGCAGGAGTGCCTGTTGGAACTTTAACACGGAGAAAGCGGCAAGCAAAAAATTATTTTAAGAAAGGAAGAAAAAGGATATGGAAAACAGATTTATCCGAGCCGAAGATGTGGCTCAGGAACTAAACGTATCAAAACCTTATGCATATAAACTCATCAGACAATTAAATGAGGAATTGAAAGCAAAGGGCTTTATTACGATTGCAGGGCGTGTAAATCGCCAGTATTTTTACGAAAGGCTCTACGGAGCAGGAAAGGGGGAAATGTAAATGCCGGTATTTAAGAATGAAGATAACGGTACTTGGTATGTGATGGCAAGGTATGTGAACTGGAAAGGGGAACGCAAGCAGAAATGCAAGCGTGGCTTTGCTACCAAACGAGAAGCACAGGAATGGGAAAGAATGTTCAAATTGCAGACTTCTTCAGACCTTGATATGAGTTTTGAAGCCTTTACGGAGCTTTATATCAATGATGTGAAGAACCGTTTGAAGGAAAACACGTGGCTTACCAAAGAGCATATCATACGCACAAAGATACTTCCGTATTTCGGGAAACTGAAAATCAGCGAGATTTCCACAAAGGAGATTATTACTTGGCAGAATGAAATGCTTGCCTATCGTGATGAGAAGAAAAAGCCTTATTCACAGACGTATCTGAAAACGCTGCACAATCAGTTGTCCGCCATTTTCAATCACGCTGTCCGCTACTATGAACTGCGTTCCAATCCTGCGGCAAAGGTGGGAAATATGGGACGTGAGGAACACAAGGAAATGCTGTTCTGGACAAAGGAAGAATACAAGAAATTCTCTTTTGAGATGATGGACAAGCCTGTTTCCTTTTATGCGTTTGAAATGCTTTACTGGTGCGGTATCCGAGAGGGCGAGCTGTTAGCTTTGACTCCGGCAGATTTCAACTTTGATAAGGAAACAGTCACAATCAATAAATCCTATCAGCGTTTGAAAGGGCAGGATGTGATTACTTCTCCGAAAACGAAAAAGAGCAACCGCACGATTAAAATGCCGAAGTTTCTGTGTGAGGAAATGAAAGAATATCTCGGTATGCTTTACGGATTGAAGAAGAAAGACCGTATCTTTACGGTGACGAAAAGCTATCTTCATCACGAGATGGACAGAGGGGCAAAGGCGGCAGGCGTGAAGCGTATCCGCATTCACGATCTCCGTCACAGCCACATTTCACTCTTGATTGATATGGGCTTTTCTGCGGTGGCGATTGCTGACCGAGTTGGTCACGAAAGTATTGATATTACTTATCAGTACGCACACCTCTTTCCGTCAAAGCAGATTGAGATGGCAGAAAAATTAGATGATTTAGGGAAAGGAGATTTTGAAAATGTCAGCTAAGAACAGAGATAACAAAAATCGTTGGAGGAATATCACAGTAGGGTTTCGAGTATCGCCCGAAGAAAACGAACTCATTAACAGAGCTGTAGCTCTATCAGGATTGCCAAAACAGGAGTATTGTTACCGCCGTTGCTTAAATCAGGATGTGGTGGTACAGGGCAATCCGAGAGTGTATAAGGCGTTGAAAACGGAATTTGCCACAGTCCTTGCGGAACTGAAAAGGATTGAAGCAGGAAAAGGTGTGGATGATGAACTGCTGAGTGTAATAGAACTGATTTCCATTATTCTCGGCGGTTTGAAAGGAGAGGATGCGAATGGAGAATAAAAAAGAAATGACTATTCCAAATGTATCTGCGGCAACAGATGCGGAACAGTCACTTTCCAAATGTACTGACAATAGTATAGTCAATCAGGATACGGATTTCAAGGGGTACGAGCAATCTTTTGAAGAAATGCAAAGGGAAATACTCAGACAGTTAGACCCTTCCTATCTGAAAACAGTATCAATGACAACGCTGTATGATACGGTGTTTGAGGTTCAGACACCACTTATCGACGGTCTGCTCCAAAGGGGAACTTACCTTTTCGTAGGTTCCCCGAAAGTGGGAAAGAGCTTTATGATGGCACAGCTTGCCTATCATATCAGCACAGGCACACCGCTTTGGGAGTATAAGGTGCGTAAGGCAACGGTGCTTTATTTTGCCCTTGAAGATGATTACCCACGTTTGCAGAAGCGATTGTTTCAGATGTTCGGTGCAAAGGAGACAGGCAATCTGTATTTCGCAACGGAATGTAAAACGGTCAATGGCGGACTGGAAGAACAGATAAGAGGGTTTATGAGGGAACACCCAGACACAGGCTTGATTATCATAGACACCTTAAAGCGTGTGCGTGAAGCAGGCGGAGCAGATTACAGCTACGCAAGTGATTATGATGTTGTGGCAAGGCTGAAAGCGTTGGCAGACAGTTACAAGGTTTCAATGCTTATTGTTCATCATACACGCAAACAAAAATCGGAAGATATATTCGATATGATTTCAGGCACGAATGGTCTGATGGGTGCGGCAGACGGTGCATTTGTTCTCAGTAAGGACAAGCGTACTTCCAACAATGCCACACTTGATGTTGCTGGCAGAGACCAGCAGGATATGAAAATCCATCTTGTAAGGGACAGCGAGCGATTGGTGTGGAACTTTGCAAAATCGGAAACGGAGATGTGGAAAGAACCGCCCGAACCTCTGCTTGAGAAGATAGCGGATACGCTCTTTTCGGAAAGTGACAGATGGGAAGGAACTGCTTCGGAACTTTGCGAAAGGCTTGCGGTGGATATAAAGCCGAATGTACTTTCTTTAAGGCTCAGTATCAACGCAAGCAGGCTGTTTCGTGATTACGGTATCCGTTATCAGAACAGCCGCACACACGACGGAAGAAAGGTTTCACTTTGGAAAGAAACCGAGCAGACGGCGTGACAAACGGTGTCAAAGGTGTCAATGTTTTTGAGAGCAGCACGCTGTGAAAAACATTGTCACCATCGTCACACTTTGACACCGGATAAAGTTTAGGGGAGTGTGCAGAGAGTGCCTTTTCAAAGGCGGCTCTTTGGTCTCGCCTGCTGGCTCGGTCGGTTCGCAGGCGTGTGTGCCACCGGCACACGCTCACCCCTCGGAGAGCCTTCGGAGAACGCAAAACCTGTTTACAGGTCGCATTTTTGATGGGTGTACCCGTCAAAAGTGCTTTTGCGTTACTTTTGACAAAAGTAACAAAACCTGAGAATGTTGAAATTTACAGATGGGAGATGAAAAAATGCAGAGAACGATAAGTGCAATGGTCGGTAAAGGCTCGGTCAATCACAATAGCCGAAAGTTCCGAGCAGAAAATGTAGACGGAACTCGTACTCATCTCAATATCGACTACTGCAATGAAAATATAAAGACAGTTTATCACGAATTGTTTGATGAAGCATTGGAAAGATACAATGCCAAGCAGATAAGGTCAGACCGAAAGATAAAAGATTATTATGAAAAAATCCGAAGTTCCAAGCAGGAAAAACCGTTCCACGAAATCATTTTACAGGTGGGCGGTAAGGGAAATATGAACGCCGATACGGAAAACGGAGAACTGGCAAAGCAGATTTTAGATGAATACTATCAGGGTTTTCAGGAGCGAAATCCACAGCTTCGGGTGTTCTCGGCTCATCTGCATATGGATGAAGCTACACCACATCTGCACATAGATTTTGTACCTTTTACCACAGGCAGCAAGCGTGGACTTGATACAAGAGTGTCACTAAAGCAGGCTCTTGCAACGCAAGGTTTTAAGGGCGGCAGTCGTGGCGATACGGAGTGGTCGCAATGGATACAGTCCGAAAAAGAACAGCTTGCGGCGGTGATGGAACGTTATGGGATTGAGTGGGAACATTTAGGCACACACGAAAAACATCTTTCTGTTTTGGATTATAAAAAGCAGGAAAGAGAAAAAGAAGTGGCGGCATTAGGTGCGAAAATCGAGCAGAAACAGATTGAATTTGATGTGTTGTCGGAACGAGTATTGAACTATGATAAGGCAAAAGACGAGCTGTCAAATCTTGAAATAGAGCTTGATACTGCACCGAAATATCAGTTGCCAGAACCAGAGAAATTTATGACTGCAAAGGCATATAAAACCAAAATGGCAGAGCCGGTTGTAAGGAAATTGAAGCAACTTGTCAAAACGGTGCTTGCCCGCTGCTTTGAGGGGTGGGACAACTATCATAGGCTGAATACAGCGAATGCACAGTTATACCGCACCAATCAGCGTTTGGAGAAAGTCAATGAAAGATTGACCGAAGAAAACAAAATCCTAAAAGCAGAAAATAAAGATTACAGCCTGCTCCGTAAGGTTTTTGGTCGCAAACAGATAGATGATTTGTTGGAGCAGGCAAGAACAGTTAAAGGTCGCAAGCGTGATAATACACGATCACGATAGACAAAAATCACAGGAGGAAAAGGAAAATGACAAAGACAATTTTTGAAGAAATGGGCGGAACTTATAGACAGGTGGGTGATTATTTATTGCCGAACATCACAGTACCAGCCGAAGAAGAAATAGAGCCGATTGGTTTATGGGGGAAACGACATGCAAGGCATTTAAAGGAACACTATAAAGTGTTATATATGAACCTGCTGACAAGCGGAAAGCTGCATAGTTATCTTGCAGAAGTCGATAAGCAAGCAGAGGATATGTTTCTTCGACTGGTAAAGGAATATGCCGACAGACAAGATGTGACGGAACAATTAAAGAAAGATAATCCCTACGAATGGATTGGAAGAATGAATAATATTCAGGCTTGTGTGAGGGAAGTTGTAGGAACGGAGTTGATTTACACATAAGCGTTTTACGGTATGGTGCTCCTGCGTTTGCTGGAGTGCTGTGGTTGTGGTTGTAAAGAGGTTGTGAAAGATTGAATTTCGTAATGGTTGGATGTATAATTAGGAAGTGAAAATTTTAATTTGCACTTCCATAAGGTGAAATGTATTGACACAAAAAATACAGTATGATAGT